>UMLB01038326.1_pt1 | contig 18130 bp, 14 predicted proteins | sample 1966481 | NCBI WGS metagenome assembly UMLB01 (sample SAMEA4836192, study PRJEB28245) | human gut metagenome | biome: gut microbiome; material: fecal sample | place: Denmark | collected 2008 | reverse complement strand
GAAAACTATCTCAACGTGCTCCAGAAAGCCAACTTCATGAAATACTACTGGAACACCATCGTCATGACAGCGGGCATCCTGCTGCTGCAGGTGGGCACCGGCGTCCTGGCGGCGTATGGTTTCGCGGTGGGCCGCTTCAAGGGCCGCAACGCCCTGTTCTATGTGGTGCTGGGCGCGTTGATGATCCCCCTGCAGGTCACGTTCATCCCCATCTACATCATGTGTGCCAACTGGGACCTGTGCGATACGTTCCTGGGCCTGATTTTGCCGGAAGCAGTTTCCGCTTACTACATCTTCATGCTGCGGAACACGTTCATGTCCATTGACCAGAGCTACATCGACGCAGGCCGCATTGATGGCCTGAGCCGCTTGGGCACCATCTGGTATGTGCTGGTCCCCATGAGCAAGGCCACCATCTTCACCGTGACGCTGGTCACCTTTACCAACGGCTGGAACGCTTACTTCTGGCCCAAGATCATTGCCAAGAACGAAGTCCGCCGCGTGCTGACCGTCGGCTTGGCACAGCTCAAAAACACCTTTGCCGGCCAGGCAGTTTCCAACTATCACGAGATCATGGCGGGCGCCGTGCTGGCCATCATCCCCGTGGTCATCCTGTTCCTCATTTTCCAGAAATATATGATGACGGGCTACTCCAAGGCCGCAATGAAGTAAATTCCTCCACACAACCGGAAAAGGGCAGCCCGCGGCGGCTGCCCTTTTGCCGTTCTGGCACAAAGCAATCAAGGAGGCACATGCCATGTTCTCGTACATTGCCCCGGGCGCGAAGCAGTACCGCGCCAACCTGCACTCCCACACCAACCTTTCGGACGGCACCCTGACGCCGGAACAGATGGTACAAGCCTATCAGGAAAAAGGCTACTCCATCCTGGCCATCACGGACCACGAGGCTCCCTATGACCACACGGCCCTTTCCACAGACGATTTCCTCATGCTGACGGGCTATGAGGCCTATATCCGCCCCTCGCCCACCTGCGAGTTTGACCTGTTCAAGCCGGAAATTCATCTCAACCTGCTGGCAAAGGATCCGCACAACACCGCCATCATCGGCTGGGACCCCAATTTCTGCAAGTATATGCCGCTGGAAGTGGCCGAGCATCAGCGGGAGCACAAGGGCGACCTTGGTCCCCGGAAATACAGCCGGGAATATATCCAGCGGTTTATTGATACGGCCCGGGCCAGCGGATATCTCGTCACCTACAACCACCCCTGCTGGTCCATGGAGGCCGAGGAAGACACCCTGAGCTATGACGGCTGCTTCAGCCTGGAGGTGTTCAACACCGGCTCGGAGAAGATCAGCGGCTACGAGTGCAACATGGCCCTGTACGATAAGTTCCTCCGCAAGGGCAAATTCCTCTATGTCCATGGCGCGGACGACAACCACAACAAGGCACCGTTCGGGGACCTGATGTGCGATTCGTTCGGCTCCTGGACCCAGATCCTGGCCGAGGAGCTGACCTACCCGGCGGTCATTCGGGCGCTGGAAGAGGGCCGCTTTTATGCCACCACCGGCCCCGAGATCACCGAGCTGACGTTTGACGGCAGCCATGTGCGGATCGGCTGCAGCCCGGCCCAGCGGATCGTCGTCCACGGCAGCCCCAAGCTGGGCAAGAGCTTTTACAACCCGGACGGCAGCCCCATCACCCACGCGGAGCTGGACCTGCCGCCCATCGGCGAGTACGTCTATTTCTCGGTCTACACGGCCGATGGAAAAGCCGCCCATACCCGGGCGTTCCGGCGGGCAGAGCTTGCGGAATAGCCTGGAAAAGATCATACAAAACAGAATAAACACGAACAAAACAACAAAACGGAAAGGATGAAAGCGATGTCCTGTTTCAAAAAAGGGTTATCCCTCTCTGCTGCCCTGCTGGCAGGGGCCCTGCTCCTGACGGCCTGCGGCGGTGCTCCGGCATCCTCGGCTTCTTCCGTGCCTGCGTCGTCTGTGGCTTCCTCGGAGGCGGCAGAGCAGCCGGAAGAGCCTGCCATGAAGTACACCCAGACCCCCACCGTGCCCACGGAGACCTACAAAGAGGAAGCGGATTTTGCGGATTTCCTGAGCAAGGCGGAGCCGGGGCTGGTCATTCCGGGCCTTGCGGAAAACCTCATCCCCCAGGGCATGGACCAGTGCGATGAAACAGGCATCCTGTACATCTCCGGTTATTACACCACCGACGGAAAATCCTCGGCCATTCTGGCCGTGGACACCGCCACCGGGGAGCTGACGGCGGAGTATATCCTGCTCAATGCAGGTGGCACCCCCTTTGACGGCCATGTGGGCGGCGTGGCTGTCAGTGAAGACACCCTCTACGTCTCGGGCCAGAAGCAAAACGGCCTGTACACCATCTGCGCGATTCCCCTCAAAGACCTGCCCGCCGAGGGCAGCCACGAGGTGAAGCTGGAGCAGACCATCCCGGTGCCGGTCTCGCCCTCGTTCCTGAGTTGTTCCCACGGCTATTTGTGGGTGGGAAATTTCTACCACCCGGGCGCGGATTACCCCCTCTCGGACGGCATGAAGTACACCACGGCCAGCGCCGACGGCGAGGACTACGGCTGCTACATCATGGGCTATGACCTCAGCAAGGGGAGCCTTTCTGTGGCGGACGGCGACGATTACGCTCAGCCGGATGTGGTACTGGTCGGCCCCAACAAAATTCAGGGTGTCGTGGTCGGGGAGGACGATACCGTCACCCTGAGCCAGTCCTATGGCCGGAAGAACAACGCCAGCCTGCTCCACTACTCGCTGGCACTGGGAGAGACGCTGGACACCATGCTGACCGTGCAGGGCAGGGATGTGCCGGGTTACATTCTGGACAGCAAGCGCCTCAAAGAGAGCGTGACCGCCATGCCCATGACCGAGGCACTGGCCGACGCCAAGGACGGCGGCATCTATGTGCTGTTTGAGTCTGGTGCCATCCACTACGCCAACGGCGCGTTCCGCACCGACCATGTGTGGAAGATCAAATTCTGATACCGGATGCAAAACACCTCTGCGCCCCGTGTGCAGGGGTGTTTTTCTGTCTGCGGGATTGATAAAATCCCACCGGTGCGGTATACTGAAACAGATTCTACGGAAAGGGGGCGGCGGAAATGTCCATCGGGCCAAGCAGGCCGCTGGTGCTGGAAAAACCGGCCAAGATCGATATCCTGCAGGCGGCGCGCTACTTTGGAGCCCGGGGGGAGCCGGACACTGCCACTCGGACACTGCTGGAAAAATGTGCGGTGCCCATTCTGGCAGCCGCCACGCCCCGGGCCGTCTGGCTGGAAGCCGATGTGGACAGCCTGCTGGAAGCAGGGATCCTGCAGGGCGGGGATGTGATGAAGCATCTGGAGGGCTGCCCGCAGGCACTGATGCTGGCAGTTACTCTGGGCCCCGGCGTGGATGCACAGATCCGCCGGGCTGGGGTGGGGGATATTGCCGCCTCCGTGGCGTCGGACGCGCTGGGTTCCGCCCTGGCGGAGCAGGCGGCGGATGCCGCCGAAGCCGAGCTGCGGCAGTGGGCCGCGCGGGAGGAAAAGTACCTCACGGGCCGCTTCTCGCCGGGCTACGGCGATTGGCCCATCACGGTGCAGCCGAAAGTAGCGGCAGTGCTGGACACCGCCCGGCGGGCGGGCATCTGTGTGCTGAACACCAACCTGATGACCCCCCGCAAGAGCGTGACGGCCATTCTGGGCCTCAGTGACCACCCGGTCAAGGGACATTTAGCGGGCTGCGGGCATTGTGTGCTCCGTACCCGGTGCGAATATCGAAAGAGAGGGAAGACCTGTGCAAGCGAGTGAACTGTTCAACCAGCCCAATACCATCCTGTTGGATGGCGGTATGGGCACCATGCTGCAGGCAGCCGGGATGAAGCTGGGGACCCGGCCGGAAGATTTGAACATTGAAAACCCGGAGCTCATCCGGAGCATCCATGCAAAATACGCGGCCGCTGGCAGCCGCGTCGTCAACGCCAATACCTTTGGCGCTTCGCCCCACAAGCTGGCCGACAGCAAGTACACGCTGGAAGAGGTCATCACGGCGGGCATTGCCAACTGCAAGCAGGCCGTGGCTCCGTATGGCGCGCTGGTCACGCTGGATGTGGGCCCGCTGGGCGAGCTGCTGGAACCCAGCGGGACGCTGGCCTTTGAGGACGCCGTGGCGGAGTATGGCCGTATCGTCCGGGCCGGTGTGGCCGCCGGGGCGGACATCCTCTATTTTGAGACATTCACCGACCTGTATGAAATGAAAGCGGCTCTGCTGGCCGCCAAGGAGAACAGCACCCTGCCCATCATGGCCAGCATGAGCTTTGAGGCCAATGGCCGCACCTTTACGGGCTGCACGGTGGAGAGCTTTGCGGCCACGGCCCGGGGCCTGGGGGCCAACGCCGTGGGCATCAACTGCTCGCTGGGACCCAAAGAGATCTTCCCCATGGCCAAGCGGCTGGCGGAGGCCGTGCCCGGAGATTTCCCGGTCTTCGTCAAGCCCAACGCGGGCCTGCCCCGGGCCGACGGCAGCGGTTACGACATCACCCCGCAGCTTTACGCGATGCAGATGAAGCCCTACCGGGAGCTGCACCTGTTTGCGGCGGGCGGCTGCTGCGGCACCACGCCGGAGTTCATTCAGATGCTCAACGGCGTGTTTGCCGATTGCAAGCCGGGCCGCCCGGAGCACCCGATGCTCTCGGTCATCTGCAGCCCGGTGGACTGCGTGAATGTGGACGGCATCACCGTGGTGGGCGAGCGGATCAACCCCACGGGCAAAAAGCGGTTCCAGCAGGCCCTGCGGGACGGCGACATGAACTATATCCTCGAGCAGGCGGTCAGCCAGGCCGAGGCCGGAGCACAGATCCTAGACGTCAACGTGGGTGCCCCCGGCGTGGATGAGCCCGCCCTGATGGAGCAGGTGGTCAAGGCCCTGCAGAGCGTGGTCAGCCTGCCCCTGCAGCTGGATTCTTCCCACGCCGAAGCGCTGGAGCGGGGCCTGCGGGTCTACAACGGCAAGCCCATCGTCAACTCGGTCAACGGCGAGCCGGAGGTGCTGGAAAAAGTTCTGCCCCTGTGCAAAAAGTACGGTGCCGCCGTGGTAGGCCTCGCCATTGATGAGCGGGGCATCCAGCCCAAGGCGGAAGACCGTGTGGCCATCGCCCGCCGCATCAAAAAAGCGGCGCTGGAAGCGGGCATCCCGCAGGAGGATATTTACATCGACTGCCTGACCCTGACCGCCAGCGCTCAGCAGGAGGATGTGCTTGCCACGGTGCAGGCTCTCCACACCTGTAAGACGGAGCTGGGCGTCCGGACGATTCTGGGCGTGTCCAACATCAGCTTCGGCCTGCCCTGCCGCCCGTACCTGAACACCACGTTCCTCACCATGGCCATGTATGCAGGCCTCGATCTTGCCATCATGAACCCCTCCAGCGAGGAGATGATGGCGGCGGTCTATGCCTACAACGTCCTCACCAACCGGGACAAGCAGAGCGGCAGATACATTGCCCGCTATGCCGATCAAGTGCCCGCCTCGGCGGCGCTGGCCAAGGCCATGCAGGACAAAGCTGCCAGCGGTGTCCCTGCCGCCGCGGAGGCAGCGAGCCCGGCGGTGTCCGGCCCCTATGCCCCCCTGATGAAAGCGGTGGAGCAGGGCCTGAAAGGGGAAGCTGCTGCCTGCACCAAGGCCCTGCTGGCCGAGAAAGAGCCGCTGGAGCTGGTGGATGAGGCCCTCATCCCGGCACTGGACATCGTGGGGGTCAAGTACGAGAAAGGGAAGCTCTTCCTGCCGCAGCTGCTGCAGGCCGCCAGCGCGGCCCAGAGCGCTTTTGACGAGATCAAGACCGCCATTGCCCAGCGGGGCGGTTCCGGGGCCAGCAAAGGCCGCATCGTGCTGGCCACCGTCAAGGGCGATGTCCACGACATCGGCAAGAACATTGTCAAGGTCATCCTTGAAAACTATGGCTTTGAGGTCATCGACCTGGGCCGCGATGTTCCCGTGGAGACCGTAGTGAAGACTGTCCGGGAAAAGGACGTCCACCTTGTGGGCCTCTCCGCCCTGATGACCACAACCCTTAAGAGCATGGAGGAGACCATTGCGGCCCTCCACGCCGCCAAGCTGGATTGCAAGGTGATGGTGGGCGGTGCCGTGCTGACCCCCGAGTACGCCGAGAAGATCGGCGCGGATTGGTACGCCAAGGACGCCAAGCAGAGCGCGGATATCGCAAAAGAGTTCTTTGGGGCGTGATTTCAATTTAAAATAAAAAACAACAGCCGCTCCGGGCAAAGCATAAACCGGAGCGGCTGTTGTTTTAGAAGGTAAATGAATTAGGAGAACAGGGAACGACAACTTGAAAGAGAATCAAATCGTCGGTCAAGCAAAGAAAGAGATGATCAGTGCCACGAGGAAGCCCGCTCCGCCAGAAGCTTGTTTTTTAAGTGTGAAAACTCATTCATACTGCTTCCTCGATTTCACGGTGTTTTATTCACGGTCTGGACAAGGCCCCGACCACTTCGCAGTGGGAGGTCTGGGGGAATAGATCCACTGGGACAAAGCCTTCGGCGCGGTAGCCTTTTTGGGTCAGGAGAGCGAGGTCGCGGGCCATGGTCTCGGGGTTGCAGCTGACATAGACCACCCGCTTCGGGGCCATCCTGGCCACGCTCTCAAGAAACCGGGGGGTCGAGCCCTCTCGGGGCGGGTCCATGAAGATGACATCTGCCCGCTGGCCCGCTTCGGCGGCTTCCTGGATCCACGCGGTGGCATCCGCGGCGAAGAAGCGTGCGTTTTTCACGCCATTGTGTTTGGCGTTGCCAATGGCGTCCCGCACGGCGTCCCGGTTGAGCTCGACGCCTACCACCTGCTTGGCCTTGCCGGAGGCCGTGAGGCCGATGGTGCCAATGCCGCAATAGGCGTCCAGCACGATCTCTTTTCCGGTCAGGCGGGCGGCATCCACGGCCAGTCCGTAGAGCACCGCCGTCTGCACCGGGTTGACCTGGTAGAAGCTGCGGGGGCTCAGGGCATAGGTCTTGCCGCAGAGAGTGTCCAGAATGAAGCCCTTGCCGTACAGCACTTTTTCGGCCTCGCCCAGCACAACGCTGGTCTGGCGGGGGTTGTAATTCTGCACCACGGTGGTCACAGGGACGCCGCGCGTTTCGGCTTCTTCCAAGAGATAACGGACGAAGTTCTTGGCACCGGGCAGAACGGGCTGGGCCGTGACCAGTACCACCATCACCTGCCCGGTGGCAACGCCCCGACGGAGCAGACAGTGACGGAGCAGGCCGGTACCGCGGTCCTCGTTGTAGGGCTGGTAGCGGCAGCGATTGGCCGCCGCCCGGACAGCCAGCAGCACCTTGTCCAGCACTTCGTCTTCCAGCAGGCAGCTCTCCACGGGCAGCACTTTGTGGGTGCGGGCCGCATAGATGCCGGAGGTGAGCTTTCCGCCCGCTGCCGGGGCAAAGGTGGAAATGACCTTGTTGCGGTAGCGGTAGGGGACATCCATCCCCCGGATGGGGTGCACGGGGCCGTATTTGCCCAGCAGGGCGCGGACGGCGCTTTCTTTCTGTTTGAGCTGTGCGGCGTAGTCCAGCCCCAGAAGCGGGCAGCCGCCGCAGTTTTTGGCGCGCAGTTTGCAATCTGACATAGATCCTCCCAGCCCACCATGCGGGCTTGACAAAATAACAAAAAATCACGATTCTACAAATAGAAAAGGCGCTGTCTGCAAACGACTAGCCCCTTACCAGATTCGTCAAGAAGAAATGACCGCTCAAGTTTGGTAGGCTGTGAGGCGGTCATTTTTGTATTTTCTACAAACAAGAATAGCATAAGTGTCGATAAAACGCAACAGAACAGGCCCTCCGGAGAGGGCTTGTTCTGTTTTTGCACGGGCTTTACCCGTAGGGGTCATACAAATCGTATTCTTCCGCTTCAGCGTGCTTTTCGGCCAGGACGGCCATGGCCTGTTCCAGCTCGCTCTGGCCGCAGCCGCTCTCGCTGACGAGGGCCCGGACGGCCTCAGCGAGGTCACCGCCGAAGACGGTGTCCAGCCGCTCTCGCATGGCGGCCACGCCGTAGGCCCGGCGGGTAACGGTGGGGGTGTAGGTGTTGCGGTTCTGATCCTTGCCGCTCTTCACCCAGCCCTTTTTTTCCAGCCGATACAAGAAGTTGAGCACCGTGGCCGGGGCCCAGCCCTTGGCAGCCAGCTTTTCGCCGATGTCGCGCCGGGTGGCAGGCGGGCGGCAGGCCCAGACGGCCAGCAGCACCTGCTCCTCGGCGGGGGAAAGGGGCTGGCAGTGCTCCGGGATACCGTACATGGGACCGCCTCCTTTCAAAAAAATACTTTTACAATTGTCTCTGATGCTTCTATTTTACCAGAATCCACACCAAAGCGCAAGAGCGGAAAATCCAGTGGTCATGCGGTGATTCTGTACTTATTTTACAGATGTCTTAGAATTTGTTCTTATACGACGAACGTTTGTGCGCTTTGCGATTTCAATGCGGACAGGAACGCTGCATCTTTGTGCAAAGATGCTCTTGTTTTGCACCCCTCAAAACCGGTATACTACGGACAAATCCAGAACACGAACGCCGCCAAGGTTCGGGCGGCGTTTCCAGGAATCACTGAGGGAAAGGGAGAGGTGCATTATGGCACGAGTGTATAATTTCAGCGCGGGGCCCAGCATGCTGCCCGAGAAAGTTCTGAAGCAGGCACAGGCCGAGCTGCTCGAGTACGGCGACAGCGGCCAGAGCGTGATGGAGATGAGCCACCGCAGCAAGTGGTTTGATGCCATCATCACGGAGACGGAAGCCACCCTGCGCCGGGTCATGAACATCCCGGATCATTACAAGATCGGCTTTTTCCAGGGTGGTGCTACCCAGCAGTTTGCCATGGTGCCCTTGAACTTTATGACCACGGGCAAGGCCGATTACATCGTGACCGGCAACTTCTCCAACCTGGCCGCCAAAGAAGCCGCCAAGTTCGGCGAGGCCAACATCGTGGCCTCCAGCAAGGACAAAAACTTTACCTACATCCCGGATGTGAACGCCATCCCGTATAATAAGGATGCAAGCTACATCCACATCTGCCAGAACAACACCATCTTCGGCACCCAGTATGTGGAGGTGCCGCAGGTGGAGGGCGTGCCGCTGGTGGCGGATATGAGCTCCATGATCCTCTCCAAGCCTGTGGATGTGACCAAGTACGGATGCATCTATTTTGGTGTCCAGAAGAATGTCGCACCCGCCGGTATGGCCATAGCCATCATCCGGGACGATCTGCTGGGCAAAGCAGCGGACAATGTGCCCACCATGATGAACTACACCACCCTGATCAACAAGGACAGCATGTACAACACGCCTCCCTGCTGGTGCATCTACATGACCGGGCTGGTGCTCAAGTACCTGGAAAACGACATTGGCGGCCTGGCCAACATGCAGAAGATCAACGAGGCCAAGGCAAAAGTCCTCTACGATTATCTGGACGGCCAGGACTTCTACAACAACCCCGTCGAGCACCGTTACCGCAGCACGATGAACGTCACGTTCACCAGCCCCAACCCCGACATGGACAAGAAATTCTGTGCGGAGGCCGCGGAGGCAGGCTTTGTCAACCTGAAAGGCCACCGTCTGGTAGGCGGTATGCGCGCCTCCATCTACAACGCCATGCCCAGCGAGGGCATCGACAAGCTGGTCGATTTTATGGAGAAATTCCGCAAGGCGAATGCCTGATTTGTGTATAGGAGATCGGAAAGTATGTTTACCATCAAAACCCTCAACGCCATCAGCCCGGTGGGCCTGGCAAAGCTCCCCAAAAGCCTCTTTGACGTGTCGGTGGATGCCGACGCGCCGGACGGCATCCTCGTCCGCAGCGCAGACCTGCTGAACACCACGTTCAAGGACAACCTGCTGGCCATTGCCCGCGCCGGTGCAGGCGTCAACAACATCCCGCTGGACCGCTGCAGTGAGCAGGGCATCGTGGTGTTCAACACGCCGGGTGCCAACGCCAATGCCGTGGCCGAGCTGGTCATCGGAATGCTGATCGCGGGCAGCCGCAATGTGGCTGACGCCGCCCAGTGGACCCAGGGGCTGGCCGGGGATGCCGCCATGGCCAAGAGTGTGGAAAAGGGCAAAAAGCAGTTTGTGGGCAACGAGATCAAGGGCAAGACGCTGGGCGTCGTCGGTCTGGGTGCCATCGGTTCCCGGGTGGCCAACTGTGCCATCGCGCTGGGCATGGAGGTCTACGGCTACGATCCCTACATCTCCATTGACGCGGCCTGGAACCTGAGCAGCCAGGTGCGCCACTGTGTCAACCTGAACGACATGCTGCCTCTCTGCGATTACATCACCCTCCATGTGCCCTACCTGCCCACCACGAAAGATACCATCAATACCCAGACACTGGCCCTGTGCAAGGATGGCGTCAGGATCCTGAACTACGCCCGCGGCGAGCTGGTGAACACCCCCGCCCTGCTGGACGCCATGGAGACGGGCAAGGTCTCCGGTTACATGACCGATTTCCCCACCGAGGCCCTGCTGGGCAAGCCGGGCGTCGTCTGCACCCCGCACCTGGGCGCTTCCACCCCGGAAGCCGAGGACAACTGCGCCGTCATGGCAGCGCAGGAGATCAGCGATTACCTCAAAAACGGCAATATTGCCCACTCGGTCAACATGCCGGAAGTTCACCAGCCCCGTGCCGGCGGCAAGCGTATCTGCATCATTCACAAGAATGAGCCGGGCATGATCAGCCAGATCACCGCCCTGACCACCGAGGCGGGCCTGAACATCGAAAACATGGTGAACAAGAGCAAAAAGAATATGGCCTACACCATGTTGGACGCGACCGGTGCCGTGGGCGGCAAGCTGGCCGAAAAGCTGGCTGCCATCCCCGCCGTCATCCGGGTGCGCATCCTGTAACACGGAGATCTTCCCCGAACCTTTTTATCCGCAAAGAGCCGCCGCCCGCCCGGGCAGCGGCTCTTTGCGGCAGCGGCGGGAAAAAATACCTCAAAAAGTGAAACTGGTTGAATCCCGTTGTTGATTTGCCCTCCGGTTTGCGGTAAAATGAGACTATCCGGAGTGCCGCGTTTGGGGCGGTGCTCCGGGCCCGTGCAGAATGCGGAAACTCTGCCGGAAGTTTTGCAAACAGGAGGTTTTGCATATGAACGCCAAACGCATTCTTTCACTGTTTTTAGCAGCGGTTTTGACGCTGGGTGTCGCCGTGACCCCGGCTGTGGCCGCCTCGGCAGCGTCGGCTCTGCCCGGCAGCGCGGCGCTGGAGGAGAGCAACGGCCCGGTGTCCATCAAGCTGACGGCCTCCGGCCCGCTGGTGTACGGCTCTCCGTTTGAGCTGGTGGTGGAGACCCGCCCGGCCGAGACGCAGTATCTGGGGGTGGTGCTGGGCACCAAGGGCGAGGCAAAAGGCTTTGTGACCCTGGTCTTCTCCGATAAGATCCGCACCCTGCTCAAAATGATCCCGCTGCCCAAGCGGATGTCCGCAACGCCGGACCAGATCACCGATTTTAACCTGTATTCCTACATCAAGCAGCTCATCGACGGCAACGACGTGGAGGTGCTGCTTCGGGTGGCCGATGAGGTCGCCTCGGTGATGGATGCTCTGCAGTTTTATATCCCCACCATCAAGGATGTTTCCACTGGCCTCCGGCTGGCGCTGGAGATGATCCGCAAGTATCTGCCGGCGGGCAGCATGAGCCGCATTTATGTGGATGAACAGCCCAGCGATGCCGGCAGCTACATTGCCGGTGCCATCGCGCTGGAATCCGGTGATCTGAACACCGCGGGCGTGGCATTCTTCAAAATCAAGCCCAAGACGGAGGGCGTTCGGGTCTACTGGGCCCAGGAGGCTCCCGCCGCCATGACCGTAGAAGAGGCCCGGAGCTTCAACGCTGCTGCTGTCGTCGAGTCCGACGGGCAGGTGGTTGAGAACGGCAAGGTGACCTACAGCTATAAAAAGAAGAGCAGCTTCTTTGGCGGTACGACCATCAGCGGCTTCCCCACCGAGCCGGGCACCTACACGCAGACGGCCAAGGCCGCTGGCAACTACTCCAGCGAAAAGATCACCCGGACCATCGTGATCCATTAAAGATGCATACAGCAAAGGCCCCGTGCGGTGCACGGGGCCTTTGCTGTTATGTTGATCAAAATGAAAATGCTTACATCCGGAACCGCCAGCCCCAGCCGCCGCCACAGCAGCAGTTGCACAGCAGGTTGAGCAGGATCATGCTCCAGCACCAGCGCATCAGTCCGCCGGGCTGGGCGTAAGTGGTCTGGGTGCGGTAAGTCTGGCCGGGGTTCTGCAAGTTGCGCAGGTGCATCTGGTACTCGGTATTATTCGGGTCCAGCTGGGCGGCGCGGCGGGCGTCCTGCAGGGCGTCGATGCTGTTGCCCAGGCCCTGGTTGGCCAGGGAGGAGAGGTAATACCAGCGGGCGTTCCGGGCGTTCATGCTGTCCAGCACCCGGCGGGCCTCGGCGTAGCGGCGGTTCATGATGAAGTTGCGGGCGGCCTGCATCTCGGCGCTGTCGGTGCTGTTGTAGCTGGCACCGCTCTGCTGCTGGTAGCCGCCAAAGTTGAACCCGAAACCGAACGGGTCGAAATCAAAGCCGCCAAAATCGGTATAGCCGTTGTTCTGGCTGCTGTAATAGCCGTTCTGCTGGTAGCTGCCCTGCTGCTGATAATTGCCGTAGGGGTTGCTGTAGCCCTGCTGCCCGTAACCATAGCCGCCGGCCTGCTGCTGGGTCTCACCCTTGGTGATGGCATCGTAAGCGGCCTGCACCTCCTTGAAGTGCTCTTCAGCCGTCGGGTCGTTGGGGTTCAGGTCCGGGTGCCAGCGCTTGCACTTGGCCCGGTATGCCTTTTTGATCTCTTCATCGCTTGCACCGCGCTGGATGCCCAGCACCTCATAGGGGTCTCTCATCGGTCTACTTCCTCACGTCTCTAGCATTGGTCACAATACTTTCTCAGTCTACAGGAACACAGAGAATAAATCAAGTGTTTCCGCGCCCTCTCCGTCATTTTTCTTCGCAAAATGACACCTCTCCCAAAGGGAGAGGCGAGATCTGGCGCGTGAGCGCCCGAGAGGGTTATTTCTCTTTTTTGGCGTTTTTGCAGTTGTATTTGAGCCACACGCCGGAATACAGGATGTTGCGCAGCAAGTCTGCATCCTCCACGCAGGGCAGGCGCTCAAAGCTCTTGGCGCAGCGGGCCAGCAGCAGCTCAAAAATTTCCCGCATCTCTTCTTCGTATCCGGGCTGCTGGCTCAGGGTCTTGAGCGGATTGTAGGCGCCCTTGCGCTGATCCCGCTCTAAATCATCGTAGGCGTCCAGCAGATAAATATACTTGCCCAGGTGGAAGCCGATGCTCCGCAGCTCCGGCGACCAGTGATCCTGCTTGTAATCAAACAGCTCCGCCATCAGCTGGCCAAAGCAGCCGGAGACGGCGTCTAAATCTTCGCTGCCGGCGGCCTCATACTCGGCCAGCTGATCCAGGCAGCTGCGGATGGCCTCACACTGGCGGGGCCAGCGGGCGGCGGCGTCCTGTGTGGGGGCAGCCAGCAGCTTCTCAAATCCAAGGCCCAGCAGGCTGTGGTCATCGTTCCATTTATCCTGCGCGTTGTAGTAGTGGAGCGCCACGCTCAGATCGGCGCAGTAATCGGTGGGGCCGCTGGAACGCCAGTGGATCTTCCGCACCGGGTGGATGGGGCAGTGCCCGCAGCCCTGCACGCACTCCGTCTCGCCCTCGTACAGGCTGGAGAGGAGCAGGTTCAGAAACGTCAGGTCATAGCTCAGGGTCAACCGCCCGCGCAGGCCGTGCAGCGCGCCAATGCGGCGGCAGAGCCCGCAGTAAGCGGTGCGGTAGCGGGCCTGCGCCTCCGGGGAGAGGGCGGCCTGATTGGGAATCACATAACCAAACATAACTCAGCTCTTTTTGATGAACTGGGTGCCGCAGCGGGGGCAGGAGATCTGGATGCGGCCCCGGCCCCGGGGCACCCGCAGCTTCTGGCGGCACTGGGGGCAGCGGTAGTAGTGGTAAAGCTTGCGGTTCGCCCACTGGTCTTTCAGGCCGTTGGCCTTGCCGGTGATGCGGTCCTTGAGGGTGTAGAACTTATAGTTCTCTTCGGTGCGCTTGGAGATGTTGCGGCTCAGAGAGCGGTAGTAGCACAGGATCAGCAGCACCATGCCCACATAAGTGAACAGACTGACCCGGGTGATCAGGGAGATCAGCAGCATCACGATCGAGGCAATGCTCAAAAACTGGTTCAGGCCATCCGTGCCATAGCGGCCGATCATAAACTGGCGGAGTTTTTCTCTCATAAACGTCATCCATTCCTTTGCAAATACGCTTAAAAAGGAGGGCAGCACCGGCTGCCCTTAACTGTTTCTTTGCCATTAGGATACCATGCAACCATGATAAAACTTTGAACAGAGTGCAAATCTATCATGAAAGGACGGGGTTTAAGCTCTGGATTCCTCCCGGCAGCGGATGGTCAGCACGGCCTCGGTGTCCAAAGCACCCTCCATTTTGCAGTGGAGCACGGCCCGGCCAGCCTCGCCGGTGGTAGCCAGATAGGTGCCCGCCATGCCGCCCCGCAGCGGCACGACGCTGGGGCCCAGGATCTCCACGGGGCCTTCCACGCTGAGCTGAACAGCCTCGCTGCAGTAGGGCAGGAGGTTGCCGTTCTGGTCGATGGCCCGCAGGCTGACGGCGGCGCAGTCCCAGGTGGGGCCGTCGGTCAGGATGGGGTTGTGAACGGTGCATTCCAGCCGGACGCTCTGCACGGGCTCCCGGATGACGGTCTTGACGGCCCGGCCATGCCAGACGGCCTCAAAGCGGTAGACACTGGTGGGGCTGCCCAGCACGCCGATGTACTTGTAATACATCCGCAGCAGCTCCTGCGCGCTGAGCCGGAGCGAAAGCATCCGGGCCCGGGACAGGGGCGAGAGCTCCATGGCGTCCCGGCGCATCTCGTTGAGGATGGCGGCCACCTGCGGGGCCGCGGCCCGGTCCAGCCCCTCGTATTTTTCCAGCAGGGAACCCACGAAATCCTGGATCTCAATGGGCGGGTGCGGGAGGGCGGCAAACCGGCCCCGGCGGTCGGGCGCGAACTCGGCCACAAAATCGTTGTCGCGGTACAGGCGGACACTCTCGGCGTTGGTAAAGACCCAGCAGGCCACCGGAATGCCGCCGGGCAGGTCACCCAGTGCCATGCCGGAAGAGACTTCCAGCACGATGTCCGAGGGAGCGCGGGGCGTTTTCTGGCTGGCATAGACGGCGGCGGAGAGCTTCGGGTTGCGGAACAGGTCCATCACGCCGTGGTAGCTGACGCGGTCGCCGCTGCCAAACTCCCGGTGGGTGTTGTAATCGGTCATGCACCAGCCAAAGCTGCCGGCCACGCCCTGCTGGGCGATGCTGTCGTTGAGGACAGCCGCGTAGCGCAGAGCCTGCGCCAGCCGGTGGGGCTCGTCGTCAAAGGCTTTGGCGGGGAACTGCTGCCCCCCGAACTCGCTGATGAGGTAGCCCTTGCGGGTGTCGGGCGTCACGTTGACGCGGGCCTCGCAGCCCGGGCCGCGGCCCCGGTAGGAATAATCGTTGTAGGCGTACACGTCCTCCAGCAGCTGGCTTTTCCGGCTGCTGCGGGCTCCCGCCGTGGGGCGGGTGGGGTCCAGGCGGCGCACCGTCTCGTTGGTGCGCTTATAAAAGGCTTCGTCGTCGGCGCTGCCGCTGACCCGCACGCCCCACAAAAAGATACTGGGGTGGTTGCGGTACTGGCAGACCATCTCCCGGCAGTTCTGCAAAGCCTGGGCTTTCCAGGTGTCGTCGCCCAGGTGCTGCCAGCCGGGCATTTCCGTGAACACGAGGATGCCCAGCTCGTCGCAGGCATCGAGGAACGCCGGGCTGGGGGGACAGTGGCTGGTGCGGACGGCGTTGCAGCCCAGCTCTTTTTTCAGCAGCTGGGCGTCCAGCCGCTGGATGCTGTCCGGCATGGCATAGCCCTGGTAGGCGTAGCTCTGGTGGCGGTTGAGGCCCCGCAGCTCCACCCGCTGGCCGTTGAGGTACAGTCCCCCGGCCACAAACTGGAGGGTGCGGAAGCCAAACCGGGTGCTCCGCTCATCCAGGACACGGTCCGGCAGGCCGTTGGTGCCCGGACGGATGAGCCGGACGGTAAGGGTGTAGAGGGAGGGGTGTTCGAGGCTCCAGGGGTGGACGCCGTTCAAGGTGCCCACGATCGGGAGGGAGAGCTCCCCCTGGTAGAGGGCCCGGCTGCCCGAGGGACTGCGGATCTCGGCCTGTAACGTGCAGCCCACCGTCTCGCCCACGGTGGAGGAATAGATGCGGAAATCGCCCTCGGCCTTTGCCTCGATGAAGATATCCCGCAGGTAGGCGGGCTCCTTGATGTCCAGCGAGACGGCGCGGTAGATGCCGCCGTAGGTCAGGCCGTCCAGCTGGCCGCCAAAGGGCGGGATGTTCAGATCCTCGCGGCTGTCGCACCGGACGGCCACCACGTTTTTCTGGCCCAGCCGGAGAGCGGCGGTCAGATCGACCGTAAAAGCAGTGTAGCCGCAGCCGTGGTGGAACATCCGCCGCCCGTTGCAGAAAACGGTGGCGTCGTGGGCCACTGCCCCGAACGTGAGCAGGACCGTGCGGCCCTCCCACTCCTTGGGCGCAAAAAACTCTTTCCGGTAGCCGGAAAGCCGCTGATAATCGTTCTCGTTGCAGTAGTTGTAGGGCAGGGGCTTGACCGTGTGCGGGACGCGCACGGGGGTCAGCTCTTCCGCGCGGTCCGGCTGTACGAGTGCGGGGGTAAAGACGGGGGCAAACAGCCAGCCGTCGTTCCAATCGTAGTGTTCCATCGCCGTTCTCTCCCTCGGTGAATCAACATTCTCTTCCTATGCTACCACAAAGTTATGAACGAAAAAAGCACCGAAGTGCAATTTCGGTGCTTTCATGGGAAAATTATCGAATAAAATTGGTCATGGGGCGGCGGGGGTTCTCCGGGTGGGAGATCCCGGCGGCCTTGCCTGCCTCGATGCACTGGAGCAGCCAGGCCATGTTCCGGCCCAGCTCTTTCATCACGGCGCAGCCCTCTTCATCCTGCAAAACCTGTTCGGGGTTGGAGCCGTGCACCATGGGCCAGTAGGAGCCGCTCACCAGCGGCATGTGGAAGAACTCCGGGTACTTGACCAGCTGATCCAGCGCGGAGGTGGTGCCGGCCCGGCGGGCGGAAGCACAGATGGCGGCGGGCTTATAGGCCAGATACTTGCCGCCCGCGTAGGCCAGACGGTCCAGGAAGCTGGTCATGTTGCCGGAGGCGGAAGCATAGTGCACCGGGGTACCGAAGACAAAGGCGTCGGCGGTCCGGGCTTTCTCGATGGCCTCGTTGACCACGCCGCCAAACACGCAGCCATTGCCCTTGGCACAGCCGCCGCAGCCGATGCAGCCGCCCACGGGCTTGGTGCCAACATTCAAAATCTCAGTGGTGATGCCGGCGGCATTGAGCTCCCCGGCCACCAGGCTGAGGGCGGTGTAAGTGCAGCCCTTTTCGTGGGGACTGCCGTTGATGAGCAGAACATGCATAACAAATACTCTCCTTTGTGCGCCGCGCGGAAGTTCCGGCGCGTTCTGGCCTGATTTTAGCACAAAACAGCCCGGAGTGCAACGCAGCTACTTGACAAAGCACGGGGATTTGACTTTAATATAAAGTTACGAAAACAAGAGCTTTAAAGGAGGCCAAACATGCGCGTAATTGCAGGAGAAGCCCGGGGCAGACGGCTGGAAGCACTGCCCGGCACCGACGTGACCCGCCCCACCCTCGATCAGGTCAAGGAGGCCATGTTCAGCATCGTCCAATTTGATCTGCCCGGCGCCCGGGTGCTGGACCTGTACGCTGGCAGCGGCCAGCTGGGCATCGAGGCCCTTTCCCGCGGGGCGGCCCGCTGCGTTTTTCTGGATGAGAACCGCGACGCCGTGAACATCGTGATGAAAAACTGCAAAAACTGCGGCGTGTTTGACCGCAGCCGGGTCAACATTGGCGAGGCGGCCCGCTACCTCTCGGCCTGCCATGAGCAGTTCGACCTGGTTCTGCTGGACCCGCCGTTCCGGGGTGGTACGCTGGAAAAGATCCTGCCCGGCGTGGAGAAATGCGT
>UMLB01008972.1_pt1 | contig 18419 bp, 21 predicted proteins | sample 1966481 | NCBI WGS metagenome assembly UMLB01 (sample SAMEA4836192, study PRJEB28245) | human gut metagenome | biome: gut microbiome; material: fecal sample | place: Denmark | collected 2008 | reverse complement strand
AGTTGGTAGAGCGCATCCTTGGTAAGGATGAGGTCTCCAGTTCGAATCTGGATAGCAGCTCCAGCTTAACCGCCCTGAAGTCTTAGGACTTCGGGGCGGTTTTCGTTTATCCTTTCAGCCATACTACAAAAATACCGCCGCACAGCTGTGCGGCGGTATTTTTTAATCCTCGTCGGGGATATTCTCTGCGTCCAGCAGATACTCGGTCTCGGTCTGCTGATCCATCTGCTGCTCTGTCCAGTCCAGCTGCACAGCGCCGCTCAGGTCCAGCGAATAGTCCTCGGTATACAGCAGACTGCCGGTGTTCAGGCTGCTTTCTGCCGGGCTGCGGGCATCCCATGTAAAGTGCAGCTTTTCCGGCGGCACGGTGCACTGCTTTGCCAGTGCGGTCAGGGTGTAGCAGTCCCGGGCAAAGGCGGCGGCGCTGTCGTAGGGGCCGAACAGCTCCACGGTCAAGGTCAGGCAGGTATCCCCGGCGGGCAGGGCGGCGGCCTGCTGCAAAGTTTCGACCTGCGGGCCGCTCAGGAACATTCTGCCGCTGATATCCCGGATGGCGATGTCCTGCGCGTCCCGCTTACAGGCGGTGTACAGTTCGTCAATGGCCTGTGCGCTCAGACGGTTCATGGTCTGCTGATTTTCGCCGCTCAACTCGTCCCACAGCAGGGGCAGCATCGCCATGCAGAAGCAGCCCGCCATCAGCACCAGACAGACCAGCACGGACACAAAATCGTACTTCCAGCGGCCGGGGCGGGCGGCAAAGAACAGCACCTCGCATCCCAGCAGCACCAGCGCCACCGCCGGGGCAATTTTCAGGGTCAGCTGCACATCAAAGCCCGGCACGAAGAAATACAGCAGGAAGAACACGCCCGCCGCAATGAGACACGCGCCCAAGGTCAGGCTGCCCACCCGGCGCAGGGGCTTTTCAGCGGGTCGTTTTTCTGCCGGTTTCTGCTCCGGCGCGGGCGCACTGCCCGGCTGTGCCGTCAAGGGGGTCTTATTCTGCTCGGTCATCGTCATCCTCCGCAGGGGTTTCGTCCTGCTCTGCACCGGTCACCGGTTTCCCCAGCAGTGCCGAAAGCTCCGGCATGGCAAAATGGGCGTCCGTGTCCGCAGTGCCCTCGGCATCCTCGGCATCCTCGGCATCCTCGGCCTGCGGCGCAGCCGTGTAGGCGTGGAAGTCCTCGGGTTCCTCCTCGGCGGGCTGCTTGCCCTTTTTGTTTTTCGGGCCGCGCACCAGCCACATACCGCACACGATCAGCGCCACGCAGACCACGATCTGCGGCAGGGCATCCAGCATCAGGTAGATGGCGCGGAAAACCGGGTTATCCTGTCCCCAGCGCCACATCACATCGCCCAGCACCCGCATGATGATGTTGTTGTAGAACACGATCGCGCCCAGCGCGATGAGCCCCCAGCCCACCAGCTTGTGGCTTTCGCCCATGAACTGGGTCATGCGGGCATCGTGCCAATTAAAGTGCACCAGATAATCGTCCTCCGGGGCCTTTTCTGCCGCCAGCTGCGCGCGGAGGTTCAAGGTATCGAAAAAGCTGTACATATACACAACGATGCAGCCGACTACCAGTGCGTCCAGCCCCGTGGTGCTGCCTACGATAATAAACAGGCAGAACATGGTGATGAGCGAAAGCCCCCGCTTCATATAGCCCTGATACATCTGCCCCGCACCGGGGATGCAGGCAAACAGCAGGGTCAGGATCCCGTTTTTCTTCATAATCAGTTCCCTCATTTCTCAGTGGTGTCTGCACTGTGGTGCAAAAGCGCGTCCAGTGCATCGGATAGTTTTTCAGTCAGCTGCTTTTTGTCCTCTATGGGCTTGCCCAGCGGGGCGGTGGAGGGCTGCGGCGCTTTGTCGTTCACCGGCTTGCCCAGCAGTTCCGGTTCGGTCTGTTGCGTGGTCTGCGGCAGCCATGTGTTCAGCTGCTGCCCGGTGTGCAGGATCTGCTCCAGCGTACCGGCGCGCCACAGCGTCAGCGCCAGCACGGCGGCTACGGTGGCCACAGCGGCGCGTCCCCATGTGTTCTGCATCAGCCGTATCCAGATGGTGCCCATCACCGCGCCCCGGGCGGAGCGCGGCGGCTGCTCCAGCACATCATCGGTCAGCAGGGCGGTGTAGCGGTCCATGCAGCGGTCGCAGTAGGCAAGATGCTCGGCGGCTTCCAGCCGCTGCGTTTCGTCCAATTGCCCGCCGACCAGTGCCTGTAAGCCTTCCTCACTCAGACAGCCTTTTGCGTCAAACAGTTCCATGTACGCTCCTCCTTTCACAGGGTATGCGGTCGTTTTGCAAGATCTGCTGCGCCAGCATCTTTTTGGCGCGGTAGACCTGCGCTTCCACCGTTTTGGGCGGGCGTCCGCACAGTCTTGCAGCTTCGGCCATGGTGTGCTGCTCCAGCAGCACCAGACGGCAGGGCGTGCAGTAGGGCTCGCGCAGATCTAAGATCATCTCCGTAAGCTCTTCTTCGCCCAGCGCCTCCAGCACCTGCTGCTCCGGCTGCATACCGGGCGGCGCGCCCTCCAGCGCCAGCACCTCGTCGCCGGGGGTGTTCATCTTGCGCACCCATGCGCTGCGCAGATAATCCTTGGCTTTGTTGGCGGCGATGCGCGCCAGCCACTGCTTTTCAAAGCCGGGCGGGCAGCGGTCGATGGCCCGCCATGCTGCCAGAAAGGTCTCCTGCGTCAGATCCTGCGCTTCCTGTACATCCGGTACCAGCTGGTGGCAGACCGTGTACACGAGCGCCTGATATTTCTGCACCATCGTGCTGAATTCCTGTGTTGTCAACGCGCTGCACGGCCTCCTTTCCGGTTTTGGATGCGCTGCTCTGCGCCGCCCTTCTGTCTTTAATACGAGGGAGCGGCGGCAGTTCCTGCAAAAAAACTAAAATATTTTCAAACTTTTTCTTCTGCCGCAGATATGGTACAATAGCAGTATAGCACACAGGGAGGATTTTCGCCATGGCTTCTACCACCCGTCAGGCGCTTTTACAGGCGCTGAGCGCCGCCGAGGGCGCATATATTTCCGGCCAGCAGCTGGCGCAGCAGCTGGGGGTCAGCCGCGCTGCCGTGCACAAGGCGGCAGCGGCGCTTACCGCGCAGGGCTATGCGCTGGAAGCCGCCTCCCGCCGGGGGTACCGTCTGCTGGGCGGCGACCCCTTCTGCACCGAGGCGGTAGGCCCCTACCCTGCCCCGGTGCAGCTGTACGACACGTTGGAAAGCACCAACCGCACCGCAAAGCTGCTGGCGCTGGAAGGTGCCGCCCACGGCACGCTGGTGCTGGCTGGCGGGCAGACCGCCGGGCGCGGGCGGCTGGGACGCAGCTTTGCCAGCCCGGCGGGCAAGGGGGTGTACTGCTCGGTAGTGCTGCGCCCGCCGCTGCCCGCCGCCAACGCCCAGACCGCCACCATCGGCGCGGCAGTGGCAGTGTGCCGGGCGGTGCAGACGCTGTGCGGGCTGGAACTTGCCATCAAGTGGGTGAACGACCTGTATTACAAGGGCAAAAAGGTGTGCGGCATCCTGACCGAAGCCGGCACAGACCTTGAAAGTGGCCAGCTGGAATGGCTGGTGGTGGGCATCGGGCTGCACCTGACCGCCACGGCGGAGGACTTTCCCCCGGAGCTTGCCGCCAAAGCGGGCAGCCTATACCCCGGCGGCCCTGCCCCGGTAAGCCGGGCGGCGCTGGCAGGTGCCATCGGGCGGGAGCTGTTAGCGCTGTGCCCGGGCTTTGCCTGTCTGGACGAGTACCGCGCCCGCTGCTTTGTGCCCGGTCATTGGGTGACCGTGTGCACCGGCTCCGAGACCTACGCCGCACAGGCGCTTTCCATTGACGATGCCGGGCGGCTGGTGGTACAGCGGGAGGGCGGGCGCACCGAGGCGCTGCGCTGCGGCGAGGTGACTATTCGTCCCACTAAGACGGAATAAACGGGTACAAAAAAAGCCCGCCGGGCATTGTGCACGGCGGGCTTTGGTTTACAGTTTACTCTGCCTTGGTCTCGGGCTTTGCCTCAGCCTTGGCTTCCGGCTTTGCTGCGGGAGCAGCAGCGGGAGCGGCGGGCTTCACCACGGGCTTCGGGGGATTGGGATCGTCCTTCAGCGGGAACAGGATGATGTGCTTGGGGCACTTCTGGGCGCACATACCGCAGCCCTTGCACTTGTCGTAATCAATGCGTGCCACGCCGTCCACAACATGGATAGCGTCGAACTTACAGGTGCGCTCGCACATGCCGCAGGCGATGCAGGAGGTGGTGCACAGCTTGTTTGCCACAGCACCCTTATCCTTGTTGGAGCACATGACCACCGGCTTGCGGGGGCCGGCAGCGTCGATCATGATGACCTGCTTGGGGCAGATGTTGGCACAGGCACCACAGCCGGTGCACTTGTCCTTGTCCACCTTTGCCACACCGTCTACGATGTGGATGGCGTCGAACTTACACACCTTGGTGCAGTCGCCCAGACCAATGCAGGCGAAGGTGCAGGTCTTGGGGCCGCCGTACAGAGCTGCCGCAGCAGCACAAGTCTGGATGCCCTTGTAGTCGTAGGCGGGCTTGCAGTGCTCGGAGCTGCCCTGACACTGCACCACAGCCTTCTTCTCTACGGCGCTTGCCTCGCCGCCCATGATCTTGGCAATGGCAGCAGCAGCCTTGGGGCCGCCGGGTGCGCACTTGTCGCAGGGCACGCCGTCCAGAACAACAGCCTTGGCGTAGTCGGAACAGCCGGCGTAGCCGCAGCCGCCGCAGTTTGCGCCGGCCAGACAGGCAGAAACTTCCTCAATGCGGGGGTCTTCCTCCACCGCCATGAACTTTGCGGCAGCCACCAGAACGATAGCACCCACAGCGCCCACGATGGTGCACAGGATAACAGCAGATACAATATTCATAGTCCTGTTCCTCCCTTACAGCGTAACATTGAACAGGTTTTCGACGATGCCGCCGAAGCCCATGAAGGACAGGCTGGTGATTGCAGCTGCGATCAGGGTGATGGGCAGGCCCTTGAAGGGTGCCGGGGGATCGCAGGCTTCCACGCGCTTACGCACGCCGCTGAACATGACCATGGCCAGCATAAAGCCGCAGCCTGCGCCGATGGCGCAGATCAGAGCCTCGATGTAGGCGTAGCCGAAGCCGTGTGCAGCCACATCGGCGCCGTAGTCACCCACGACCAGAATGGTAACAGCCAGCACGCAGCAGTTGGTGGTGATCAGGGGCAGATAAACGCCCAGCGAGTTATACAGTGCAACGATGTACTTCTTGAGGAAGATCTCGATGAACTGCACCAGCACGGCGATGACCAGAATGAACACGATGGTCTGCAGGTAGCCCAGACCAGCCGGGTCCAGAATGAAGATCTGGATGGGGAAGGTAACGGCCGTTGCCATGAACATGACGAAGATGACAGCACCGGACATACCAACAGCGGAATCCAGCTTTTTGGAAACGCCCAGGAACGGGCAGATACCGTAGAACTTCACCAGCACATAGTTGTTGACAAGGATCATGCTGAAGAAGATCGCAGCGAGTTTGACAAGCATCTTATTCCGCCTCCTTCTTCAGATTGTCAAGATCACAGCAGCTCTTGCGCTCGATGCGGGCGTCCAGCTTGCCTTCCAGCCACACACAGCCGGCCATCAACAGGCCAAAGCAGAAGAATGCACCGGGAGCCTGCGTCATGATGGAGACCTTGGCAACGCTTTCCGGAATGATCTGGAAGCCCAGCCAGGTGCCGCTGCCCAGGATCTCACGGATGGAGGCCATCAGAGTAGCGGTGAGGGTGTAGCCGAGGCCCATGCCCACGCCGTCCAGTGCGGAATCCACCACATTGTTCTTGCAGGCGAACATCTCGGCACGGCCCAGAATGATACAGTTGACAACGATCAGGGGCAGGAACACGCCCAGAGCGTTGTACAGGCTTTCCATGTAGGCCTGCATGAACATCTGCACGATGGTCACAAAGCCTGCAATGATAACGATGTAGCAGGGCAGATGCACCTTGCCGGGGATGACTTTCCGCAGCAGGGAGATCATGATATTGGAGCACACCAGCACGAAGGTGAAGGCGGCGCCCATGCCCAGTGCGCTGGAAACTGCCGTGGTAACGGCCAGAATGGAGCAGGTGCCCAGAACCAGACGCAGAACAGGGTTTTCTTTGATGATGCCGTTGGTAAGGATGCTTACCTTGGACTTATTTTCTTGTGCCATTTCTTACCAACCTCCTTTTATGCCAGCTCGTTGAAGCAGTTGATACAATCATTGATGGCAGCAAACAGAGCGGTGGACGAAATGGTTGCGCCACTGTACGCATCGAAATCCTGATTCATCACAATGTTCTTGGTGCCGTCCATGCCGTTGAACTGTGCCAGGAAGTCATCGGTGGACACATTGGAGCCGATGCCCTTGGTCTGGGTAGAAGCATCTACCCAGATGCCGGTCTCGGCGCCGTTGGCGTCAAAGCCCATGATGACGGTCAGAATGCCGCCGTCAAAGCCCTTTTCTTCGGCCTTGATGGCAATGCCGCCATCGGGAGCCTTTACCACGCCGGTAACATTGGCGGTGGTGTAGTCGGTCACTTCCTCCAGCGTAGCTGCGTCCGAAACAGAGGGCATCACGCTGACATAAGCAGCCAGCGTGGTGCGGCGGGTGTTCTCAGCGATGACCGGAGCAGTCATGCCGTTCACCAGAGCCAGCAGCAGGCTGACGATCAAAGAGATGACGGTCAGCACAACAATGGGCTTACCGGTGGTTTCCCAGCTGGAATTTGCAGTCTTACTCATTTGCCAGCACCCTCCTTCGCTTTCTTTGCAGGCTTCACATAGCCATACGGGGTCTGACGGGTCAGATCATTGATGTACGGGACCCACAGGTTCATGAACAGCAGTGCGAAGGACACGCCCTCGGTGTAGCTGCCCCAGTAGCGGATAGCAAAGGTAACGATGCCAAGGCACACGCCGTACACCAGCTTACCCTTCAGGGTAAAGGGGCTGGTAACGTAGTCGGTAGCCATGAACACAGCGCCGAACAGCAAGCCGCCGCTCAGCACGGCAACCAGTGCGCTGTGCAGATCCTTGGTAGCGATCAGGTAGAACACGAACACGCTGCCAACGTAGGAAGCCGGGATGGCGATGCTGATGGTCTTGGTAGCCACCAGATAGATCAGGCCCAGCACGATAGCCAGTGCGCAGGTCTCGCCCAGCACACCGCCGTGGATGCCCATGAACAGATCCAGCAGGCTCAGCTTGGAGGGATCTGCCACAGCCAGCGGGGTAGCCTTGGACAGCTGGTCCACCGCTGCATCCGGGAACACCCACTTATTCATGGAGCCGGCAAAGCTGATAAACAGCACGATACGGCCCACCAGAGCGGGGTTTGCAAAGTTCATGCCAATGCCGCCGAACAGCTGCTTGACAACGATGATAGCCACCAGATCGCCGATGATCAGCTGACCGATGGGCATACCCACGGGCACGTTCATGGCCAGAATGATGCCGGTGACCACAGCGGACAGGTCGCTGATGGGGTTTGCACGCTTCAGCAGCTTGCAGTACAGCCACTCAAAGACCACACAGGCCACCACGGAAACGGCGGTGACCAGCAGGGCGCGCACGCCGAAAATGATCGCAGAGGCAACCACGCAGGGGCACAGTGCAACGATCACGTTCGCCATCAGGCTCTGGGTGGTCTCATCACTGCGGACGTGCGGGGAAGCCGAAACAATAAGCTTCGTATCCATTACTTATTGCCTCCTTTTTTGATTTCGCCAAGATAGAAGGCCTTGGCCAGACTCATCATCTGGGTAACAGGGCGCTTTGCCGGGCAGACGAAGGAGCAGCTGCCGCAGTTGAAGCAGTAGTCAGCGTGCAGCTTGCCCAGCTCCTGCACATCGCGGGCGGCGTAGGCCTGATTGACCTCCACGGGCTCCAGACCCATGGGGCAGTACTCCACGCAGCGGCCGCAGCGGATGCAGGGGTTGACCTGTGCGGGCTGTGCAGCTGCCTTGCTCAGCAGGATCAGACCGGAAGTGGTCTTGGTGGTGGGGTAGGAAAGGTTCTCCACAGCGGGGCCCATCATGGCACCGCCGGCAACCACCTTGCCCAGCTCGCCCTTAACGCCCACATAGTCCAGAATGTCCTGATAGGCGGTGCCCACGGGCACAACAACGTTCTGGGGCTTTGCGCAGGCATCGCCGTCCACGGTGATGGTACGCTGGACCACCGGCATACCGGTAGCCAGATACTTGCCCAGCGTGGAAACGCTGGTCACGTTCATCACGATAGCGCCTGCATCGGCGGGCAGACCGCCGTGGGGCACCTCACGGCCGAGGCACTTCTCAATGAGGATCAGCTCTGCGCCGGTGCCGTAGACACTGGGCAGGGGCTTGACCTCGATGGCGCTGTCGTCCTTGGTCTTTTTGCACAGCAGGTCGATGCACTCGGGCTTGTTGTTCTCAATACCAATGATGCACTTCGGGATGCCGGTATACTGCAGCACAGCCTTGATGCCGCGGATGATATCATCGCTGCACTCCAGCATCTCCTGCGTGTCGCTGGTCAGCCACACCTCGCACTCGGAGGCGTTGATCAGTAAAGTATCCACCGACTGCTTGGGCTGCAGCTTCACATCGGTGGGGAAGCCTGCGCCGCCCAGACCTACCAGACCGCACTCGCGCACGGCGGCAAGGAAGCTGGCCTTATCGGTGACTTCCGGTGCCTTGACAGCCGGGTCTACGGTCTGCTTGCCATCGGTCTTGATGACAACAGAATCGCACATACGGCCATTGGACAGACGGAAAGGTTCCACTGCAGCTACCGTACCGGAAACGCTGGAGTGGATGTTTGCGGAGACAAAGCCGCCCGCCTCACCGATCTTGGTGCCGACGAACACTTCATCGCCTTTTTTCACCAGTGCCTTGGCGGGTGCGCCAATGTGCTGGCTCATAAGGATGCGTACCTGCGCGGGCAGAGGCATCGGGATAGGTTTGCTTGCAGCAGTTGCCTTGTCATGCGGCGTATGCGCGCCAAGCGCCGCACGTTTCAGCTTGTTCAACATGGAATTCAAATCCCCCATTCTGCTTGAATTGCCATCCCCACGCCCATGCAGGCGCACTGGTACAGGGACAGCAGCTGCTTAACACACTTATTGTATCATTTTGGCGCGGGAAGTCAACGACATCACGGCTCAAATGATGAATTTTCCTGAACTTTCTTATTCGTTTTCGCAGATTAGTTTTAGCTAACTGTCGTATTTTTCTTTTTGTTCTCCCTCTTCTGCCGTTTGCCTTTGCTGTGGGAATATGCTATACTATACCTAACATGACAGGCGGAACGTCCCCCGCTCCGCTCCCGAACTTCACAAGGAGGCACCAAACCATGAAAGTTCTCAAAGCTCTGCTCGCCGTCCTCACCACACTGGCTGTCGCCCTGACCGCCATTCTGCTGCTCTGGCAGGATAAAAGCGCCCCGCGCTATATCAAGATTTACGAAAACGAGCAGTAATATTTTTCTTGCAAAAACAGCACCCCGGCCAAGCGGTAAAACCGCCCGGTCGGGGTGTTTTTGCGCTATCCGGCAGACCACACAAAAACGCCGCCGACTTTTTGTCAGCGGCGTTTGCTCGTATCAGTAGGTCATCACGACCACCATAATGGGGTATCTATCCTTCGTCGCAAGGTCGGTGTTATGCACAATGCCCACGCCCACAAGGGTGGCACTGTCATCCCTGACCAGCGCCTTTTTCAGGGTGCTGCCTTTCTCTGCCCAGTCGCGGATTTTGGTTTCTGTGGGATACGCAGCGTAGCCGCCTACGCCCACCAGCTTTTTATCCTTTACCGTCAGCTTGCTGATGTCGTTCCAGTCCTTCGTATACCGCTCGCCATTCGGGTCGTTGCTGTACTGGCCAAGCAGCCAGTCCAGCTGCAATTTTGCCATTTTTTCAGCCATGACACAGGCGTCGGCGTCCATGGTCAGCGGGGTGTTATTGCCGTAGTCCTTGCGCACCGCATTCAGTGTGTCCACCACTGCGGCCTTCTTCTGCGCCTCGGTCTTTTCGTCGGTGGGGTCTTTGCCGGTCTCGCTGCTGCCCGGCTTATCCGGCGCATCCGGCGCGGAAGGGCCGGAGGGCCCGCAGGCTGCTAAAAGCAGCAGCGCCATTGCAGCTGCAAGAGCCGCTGCCGTCCATCGTTTCCAAAGCTTCATCTGTGGTCCCCCCGCTTTCTTCTTATGGGAGTGCGTTGCTCCCCGGTTTCATCTTATCCCCTGCTGCGGCGCGCTGTCAATGGGCAGATGCGCCAAACTTTGGCAGAAAGTTTCGGCAAAGCGTGCAAAAGCAGGAACATAATTCCGGAAAATCTGCCGATTTTCCGGAATTGCCTTTTCACAGGGTTCTGCACGCAAAAAAGGCTGCCGCACAGCCTGTGTGCGGCAGCCCGGGGTGTATCAAGTTATGCTCGGAGTAGTCGGCGTATAGGTGATCAGGATCAGGATATAGCTCTCATCGCCGATCTTGTGCGTAGCTGCGCCGATCTCGACCTTATTGTCACCGGGATTGAACGTGCCGGGGTCCACAAACCGGTAGAGGCCCGCGGCATTCGCCATCCACTGCATCTTCAGGAATTCGCCCATCACGCCGCTGCTCTTGATCTGACTGTCGACATCGATCGGGTTGAACATGCAGGGCGTTTTTTCGAGGTCAATTTTGGCTGCCTTTATAACAGCAGGATCCAGCAGCAGTTCCTTGGCATCCTTGCCGTTGTTTGCCTCCTGCGCGGCGGCCGTATCGGCGGCTGCCAGCAGCGCTGCTGCCATTTCATCTGCCTTTTTGGTGTGGGTCACAGTTTCGTTTACGTCTGTTAAATTATCGATCGTTATTTTCAGCAGCTCGTTCTGCGTGGCGTAGCTATTGCCGCCGCAGCCTACCATCGTTAATGCCAGTGCAGCAGCCAGCACGGCGGCTGCCAATTTTTTGAACAGTTTCATCGTTTCCTCCTTGCCGCAGCCTGCAATAAGTCTGCCGGGGCAGCTGCTGCAGGCCGCATCTTGTAAATATACCGTTCCGGTCTTGGGGCATCCGTAAGGGCTGTCACAGCCCGGACGCTCTTATTTCATGAGCATAAGCACCCAGTTCTCGCCGTCAAGCGTGCCGATGGCAAGACCAAACTCAAATTTTCTTCCGATGTGAGGATCGCCGATTGTATGATCAGCATCCCGCCGAAGCTGATCTGCAAGACTAAAAGGCTTAAACTGATTCATGGTATCGCTGATGTAACTCGGAACGTACACCAAGGAGACTTTATAAGCATCCTTTTCCGGGTCAATGCCGAACTTTTGCAGGAACGTCTCATCATCCAGCAGATCCTGCAGATCCGGCCAATCTTCGTCTTCGTCCAAAGCAGCAATCTCGTTATTATACTCTGTCAGCAGTTTTGCCGCCAAGGCATCCAGATCCTTGCTGTTCGTGGCCTGCTCGTTACGCATAACAGCATCATCCGAGACAGCGTTCTTGACCTGCTGGGCAAGGCCTGTCTTGGAGCCGCCGCAGCCCACCATCATCAGTGCCAGAGCCGCCACCAGTACGGCAGCCGCCAGTTTCTTGAACAATTTCATGCTTCATGCCTCCTTCTTCGTCAGACACTATCCTATGCGGCCCGGACGTTTCCCAAGCCTGCTTTCTTTCATTTTACCGTCACATTTGCAATACTGTCAATACACAGAAGTCCTAAAGTTTTTCCAGCAAATTTCAGCAATTCGCGCAAAAAAAAAGCTGCCGCACAGTCTGTGCAGCAGCCTTTTGGGCTTAGTAATCCTTTTCGCAGCCAAGCAGGAATTTCATGTAGGCAAAGGTGCGCTCCCGCCCGAGGTCCCGCACCATGCACAGCAGCTTTTCCAGCAGTGCCCGGGTCTCCGGGTGCATCAGGTAGTGATCCTTGCTGCGCTGGTAGTACTCCCACGCGGAGGCATCGGTGTACTTATCGCCCAGATAGATCTGGCTTGCCGCCACCCGGTCGCACACCATCTCGCAGACGTACCGCAGGGGGATCTTCATGCCGGTCAGGCCGGTCTTGGTGGTGCTATAATCGATCCAGTATTCCAGATGATGCTTGTTGCGCCCCTTGTGGTGCAGCCACGCCGAGGTGTAGCCCTTGGCTGCGCGCTCCGCCTCGTTGGGGCTGTGGTCACCCTGATAATAGATGCACCCGGGGATGAACTCGGTGGGGCTATACTTGCTCAGGTCGTGGGCAAGACCCTGCTCATACAACCCGCATTCAAAGCAGTATTTCATCACCAGCAGCTTGTGCCGGGTGATAGTCTCGAAATGACCTTTGATGTTCATGCTGTTATTCCCTCCACTGCACCGTGATGCGTCCCTCTTTCAGCCCGCGCAGATCATCACTTTCGGAAAAATCCTCCCGGTCCATGGTCAGGTTGGGGTTGTAGTAGGGGTCGTGCAGGATGTTCTCCTTGCCGTGCACCTCGTACAGACGCTGCTGCTCGGCGGCAAAGCGCCGTGCCTTTACCGGGTCTTTTTCGTCCCCGCCGCGGCTCTTGCTCTCGTAGTGGGTCAGCTGGGCGTAGGGCGTCCACGCAATGCGGTAGCCCGCATCCCGCACCCGCAGGCAGAAGTCCACATCGTTGAACGCCACCGCAAAGGCTTCGTCCAACCCCTTTACCTCGTCCCACACGCTGGTCTTTACCAGCAGACAGGCACCGGTCACAGCGGAAAAGTCCTGCACCGTGGCGGTGCGGAACAGATACCCACTGCCGCCGGCCTTTTTGTACTTGTGGCTGTGCCCCGCGTAGCCCCCCAGCCCGGTAATGACGCCCGCGTGCTGGATGGTCTCGTCCGGGTAAAAGAGCATTGCACCGCACACTGCCGCCCCGCCGGGGTGGGCGCATTGGCGCAGAAGCTCAGTGAGCCATTCGCCGCTGCGCACCTCCACGTCGTTATTCAGCAGCAGCAGATATTCGCCGGTGGCGTATTTGCGGCCAAAGTTGTTGATGCCGGAAAAGTTGAAGCCCTTTTTCGGGTAGGTGACCACCCGCAGGCCGTCGTAGCGCTGCTGCGCCTTTTTATAGTAGGCAAAGGTGGCGGGGTCGGTGGAGTTGTTCTCCACCACGATCACCTCAAAGTGCTCCCATTCAGTCTTTGTCCAGATGCTGTGCAGGCACTTTTCCAGATCCTCGGTGTGGTCCTTGTTGGGGATAAGGATACTCACCTTTGGTTCGCCCACGATGTCCCACTTCACCCGGTAGGTGCTGGGGAACAGGCCGTCTTCCACCGTGCCGGTGCGCCCGGTGCGGGTCAGGTGGTCTGCCAGCGCCTTTTTGGCCGCTGCCGCCACATAGGGCTTGGCGTCTGCACCGCCGGAGGTAGACCCCGCGTGCACCCGCCAGTAGTAGAGCACCTGCGGCACATGGGCGGCACCGCCGGTCTTTTCCAGCAGACGCAGGAACAGATCATGATCCTGACTGCCGTCGCATTCCGGGCGTTCGCCGCCCAGCTGCTCCCACAGCGCTTTTTGGAACACCGCCAGATGGCAAATGTAGTTGCAGCACAGCAGGTAATCCGGGGCGTAGTCCGGCTTGAAGTGCGCCACCATGGGGCGGTGGATGCTCTTGGTGAACAGTGCCTCGTCGCTGTATAGGAAGCCGTCCGGCTCCCCGCGCTGCCGCAGCTGCAGGATGGCCTTACCCATGGTGTACAGGGCATGGGGTGCCAGAATGTCGTCGTGGTCAGCCAGCGCCAGATATTCCCCTGTCGCCAGCTGCGCGGCGGCGTTGGTGTTGGCCGCAATGCCCTTATTTTCGATTTTTTTGTATACGATCTGTTGATTCTTTTGCTGATATTCCTTTACGATCCGTCCCACGTCCCCGTGAGCGGCGTCCGAAGCATCGGCAAGGCAGAGCTGTCCGTTGGGCGCGGTCTGCCCCACAAAGGAATCCAGAAATTCCCGCAGATATTTTTCCGGGGTGTTATACAGCGGGGTCAGCACCGAGATGGTGGGCAGGCCGCAGTCTGCCGCCGTTTTGCCCGCCATCTCGGCGCGCTGGGCTTCCAGCACCTTTTTGGCGGGCAGGTAGCGTGCACGCTTGCCAAAGCAGCGGCGCTTTACAAAGCCCGCGCCGCGTTTGACCATAGTAGGCAGACCCTCGTCCTTTGTCAGCTGCACGGCGTAGCCGACAAGTTCCTTGGCGCGTTTCAACCGTACATTCATATCAGACCTCGCCGCGCTGGGTCGCCTTATAGGCGGCGCAGACTGTCTGGGTGTCCCCGTTCATTTTCAGGTGGCCGTGGCTCAGCCATGCCACCTTGGTGCACATCCGCTCGATCTGCTCGATGGAGTGGGACACCAGAATGACCGTGGTGCCGCCCGCCATCAGCTCCTGCATCCGCTTTTCGCACTTCTGCTGGAACAGGAAATCGCCCACCGACAGCACCTCGTCCGCAATGAGGATATCGGGCTTGGTGATGGTGGCAATGGCAAAGCCGATGCGCGCCACCATGCCGGAGGAGTAGTTTTTCAGCGGCACATCCAGAAAGTTTTCCAGCTCGCTGAATTCTACGATCTCGTCAAATTTTTCGTCCAGATACTTGGGCGAGAAGCCCAGCACCGTGCCGTTGAGGTAGATGTTCTCGCGGGCGGTCAGATCCATATCAAAGCCCGCGCCCAGCTCGATGAGCGGGGCGATGGTGCCGTTTACGGTCACCTTGCCCTTGCTGGGCTTGTACACCCCGGCAATGGTCTTGAGCAGGGTGGATTTGCCCGAGCCGTTCAAGCCCACAAGGCCGTAAAAATCGCCGGGCATGATGTCCAGACTGACGTCCTTTAAAGCGTAGAACTCGTCGTATTGCAGCCGTCCCTGCACCATGGCCAGAAAGTACTCCTTCAGGCTCTCATGCTTTTCCTTGGAAAGGTTGAAGCACATGGAAACATTGTCCACTTTGATGATCGGTTCCATTGTTCACCCTCCTTAAATGTGCAGCACAAAGTGATCCTGCGTTTTGCGGAACACCTGCAGCCCCACTACCATGGACAGCACTGCGCAGATGCCGCAGACAAGGAACATATTTACGTCCAGCGGGATGCCCCACATCACCGTGCGGCGGAAGCCCGTGATATACCAGTACATGGGGTTCAGCTTGATGATCTGCTGCATATTGAAGCCGCCGATGGAAAAGGTCATCTGAGTGGGGTCATAGAAGATGGCGGAGAAATACAGCAGCGCGGTGACGAACACGCTCCAGATGTGCATGATATCCCGGAAGAACACGGTAGCCGCCGCTAAGAACATACTGACCCCGAGGCTGAAGAAGAACAAGGTCACCAGCGGGTACAGCGCCTCAAAAATGGTCAGGTGGAAGGGTGCGCCGGTAAAGATCATGACCAGCAACAGCGCCACAAAGCTGAAGATGCAGTTCACCATGGCAAAGCAGCATTTTTCCAGCGGGAAGATATACTTGGGGATATACACCTTTTTCAGCAGCGGGGCGGCGCTGAGCACGCTGCTCATGCTGGTGGAGGTAGCCTCGTTGAAGAAGTTGAACAGCAGCTGACCGCACATCAGAAAGACGGCAAAGTTGTCGATGCCGCTGCCCCGCATATCCATCAGGCTGCTGAACACCGCCCAGTACACAAGGCACATCAGCAGCGGGTTCAAAACGCTCCACACCACGCCCAGCACGCTGCGGCGGTATTTCAGCTTGAAATCACGGCTTACAAGGTTCCACAGCAGATAGCGGTAGCGCCAGAAGCCATTCCACATTGCTTTGAGTTTTGCCACGGGCGATCACCACTTTTCAAAATACTCGAACTTCTGGGCGGCAAAGGGCTCGTGCAGCTTGTCCTTTGCGCTGGTCTTGTGCTCACAGCCGCAGTCCGGCCACTGCACGTTGACGGTGGGGTCATCGTAGGGGATGCCGCCCTCGCTGGTGGGGTCGTAGACATCGGTGCACTTGTAGCAGAACTCTGCCACATCGCTCAGCACCAGAAAACCGTGGGCAAAGCCCTCCGGGATATAGAACATCTTCTTGTTGTCCTCGGAAAGGGTCACGCCCACCCACTTGCCAAAGGTGGCGCTGTGGGGGCGGCAGTCCACGGCTACATCGTACACCTCGCCCTTGGTCACGCGCACCAGCTTGCCCTGGGTGTGGTTCTTCTGGAAGTGCAGCCCGCGCAGCACGCCCCGGGTGGAGCGGCTCTGGTTGTCCTGCACAAATTCCTTGTCGATACCGGCCTCTGCGAACTGGTCCTTCTGGTAGGTCTCCATAAAATAGCCGCGGTCGTCGCCGAACACCTGCGGCTCAATGACCACCACGCCGGGGATCTCGGTCTGCGTAAAAATAAACTTACCCATGATATTGTACCTCTCTTTTTTTCTGAAAGCTTTTTCTTTATCTGGAAAAGTCTGGTTTTGAACAGGCTTTTACGCTTTTTTATGGTGCCTTGCCGTTTTGCGGCGCTTTTTCAGGCGGGAATGTACCCGCAGCACCAGTACGGTAACCACGGCTGCACCTATGGTGCACCCCACCGAGATGCCCGCCAGCAGCCATGCGCTGCTGCCCGGTTCCACGTCCCTGGCGGCTTCCAGCTTTGTGCCGACGCTCTGCTCCAGCAATTCCGCCAGACCTGTGATCTCCGCCTTTACCCGCACGCTGGTGCTCTCCTGCTGCGCGCCGCCGTTCAGGGTGTACACCGCATACACGGCGGGCTCTGCGCCAAGCAGATACTGCTCCGGCAGCTCCAGATCCACGGTCACATCCTGCGCGGATAAACCCTCGGCCAGCAGCAGCTTCACCCCGGGGTCGGCTACGGTAACGGTGCCAAGGCTCTGCCCGCCGCCCGCCACAGCCAGCTGTGCGGTGACCGTGCCGCCGGGCAGCTGGGTGTAGCTTTTATAGGTGGAAAAGGCGTAGTCCAGCAGGGTGCGCATATCGTTATATTTATCGGTGCTCAGCTGGCTTTGCATGGTCGCGCAGATCAGCCGCACCCCGTCCTGCTCCGCCAGACAGACATAGCTGTACCGGGCGGTGTTGGTATAGCCCAGCTTGGAGCCCAGCACACTGTCGATATGGTAGCGGCTGGAGCCGATGCGGATCTTATCCTGCTGGGAGAAGTAGCGGGTCACCGGCTGGATGTTGGTGGGCTGCATGGTGTACATCTCGTTGCGGGTGAACAACTCCTCAAACCCCGGCTGCTGCAGCGCCCAGCGCAAAATCTGCGCCATATCGTAGCAACTGGTGTAGTGGTCATCATCGCTGATGCCGTGGGGGTTTGAAAAGTGGGTGTGGGCAAGGCCAAGCTCCTCCACCTGTGCATTCATGGCCGCCACGCCGTCCGCGATGGTGCCGCCGCCGAAATACTCCGCCAGCAGGTTGGCACCGTCGTTGGCGCTGGCCATCTGGGTGGCGTACAGCGCGTCCACCAGGGGGACTTCTTCCCCTTCCCGCAGGGCGATATGGCTGGAATCCGTGCCCGCCAGCGAGTAGACATCCTCATGGGTCACGGTCAGCTTTACGTCATCCCAGTCTCCCTGCGCCTTTTCGCAGGCAAGACCAAGGGTCATCACCTTGGTAATGGAGGCCGGGTGCAGCTCCTCGTCCATATTCTGCTGCGCCAGCACAAGGCCGGTGTCTGCATCCATGATGCAGTATGCCCGGGTATTGGCCAGCGCCGGACCGGCTGCTGCCGCGCCGGGCACCAGCACAGCGCCTATCAAAAGCAGCACAGTGCACAGTGCTGCGGTAAATTTTTTCATCTGATATTCTCCGCTTATCCGTTTTATGCCGACAAGACATCATTTGAAGTATACCACATTTTTTCCCCGCTGAAAAGAGATTTACGCATTCCTTTGTCCCAGCAGCACCGGTTGCAGCTGCTCACCCCGCAAAGCGGCGTCCACGGCGGCGGGCAGCAGGGCAAGGTCGGCCTTCAGGCTCTGGGGCTTGGCAAAGGGGTCGTCCTGCCCGTAGGGCACAAAGTAATAGTGCTTGCGCTGGCACAACCGCGCCATATTTTCGCCGGAGGCGCCAAGGCCGTCGTTGGTAGACACTGCCAGCACCACCGGGCTGCCCACCCGCAGCAGGCTTTTGGCGGCAAGGGTCACCGGCGTATCCGAAAGTCCCGCCGCCAGCCGCGCCAGCGTTGCGCCGGTGCAGGGCGCGACCACCAACGCCTGCGCCAGCCGCCGGGGGCCCAGCGGCTCTACTGCCTGCAGGGTGTCCAGCACCGGCTGCCCGGTAACGGCCTGTAAGCGCTGCCGCCAGCTTTCCCCGGTGCCGAACCGGGTATCCTGCTGCGCGGCAAAGCTCATGACGGGCAGCAGCGTCCAGCCCTGTGCCGTCAGCGCCTGCGCCGCGCCCAAGGCGTCCTCCAACGTGCAAAAGCTGCCGCACACCGCAAAGGCAAGACAGCCCTTTTTCTCTGTGATC
>UMLB01040113.1_pt1 | contig 18482 bp, 13 predicted proteins | sample 1966481 | NCBI WGS metagenome assembly UMLB01 (sample SAMEA4836192, study PRJEB28245) | human gut metagenome | biome: gut microbiome; material: fecal sample | place: Denmark | collected 2008 | reverse complement strand
CGAGTGAGGTGACGGTGGCGCAGATCTGCGGCTCATCGCGGTAGTGCTCGGGCGCGGGGCGGGAATCACTGGTGACAATCGCCGGCAGCTCGAGTGTGCGGGCGCGCTCGTCATACGGCGCCAGAATGGCCTCCTCGAGCGCCTTGCAAGCGGCGGCGCGCACTTTATGTACGGCGGAGAAACCCATGCCGCAGCCCTCATCGAGGGCCACGTCAAAGCTCGCGGCCTCAAAGGGAGAGGAGCCCATGCGGCCTACATGCTCAACCAGATCGGACGCCTCGACGGCGCGGGTCTTGGCACCCTCGACGGTAAAGTCCGTGGCTGTAGCCGTAAGCGAAGGGTCGTCGCAGCAGGTGAGCGTCACGGTAAACGGCTCGCCCAAACGCGCCGCAACGGTTACATCAACGGCGCGGCGGCGCAGCACATCGCGCTTGAGCGCGGCGCCGGCGGCGTCGATGGCACGCTGGCTGCGAATCACGCGGACGCGGCAGCCCTCGGGCATACTGCGGGGCACGCGGCACTCAATGATATCGCCGGCTGCGGCATCATCGGCGGCAATGGTGGTCAGGAATTGGTCGAACTCATCGTCGTGGCGAAGCTCCAGCAGGTCTCCCTTGCCCACGGGCTCAAACAGCTCAATGCGGGCGATGGCGGCGCGGCGACGGCGGTCGTCGGGCTTGAGGCCGCGCACGTCGCGATTGGCCGGGCGGCTGCCCAGCACCGTGCCCACGATCTGGCCGCGATTGTTGGAACGCTCATAGCTCATCATCTCGTCGCCCGAGGTACCGTCCTGATAGGCGTGCGTAAAGTCGCGGTTGAAGCAGCGCTTGAGCTGGCGCTGGCGGGCAGCTTCCTCGTCCTTGGCAACGGTGGCTCCGGATAGCATGTCGTCAATTTCGTGACGATACACATCAACGATGGAGTACACGTAATCGGGCGCCTTCATGCGGCCTTCGAGCTTGAGCGATGCGGCACCGGCGTCATACAGACGGCGAACAAGCTGCGAAGTGTTGGTGTCGCGCGGGCATAGCGCACGCTCGCGGCCGGCGGGGGAGAGCGCGCGGCCGTTCTCGTCGATCAGCTCGTAAGGCAGGCGACAGGGCTGAGCGCACATGCCGCGGTTGGCCGAGCGGCCCGCCATGGCAAAGCTCGACAGCAGGCACAGACCCGAGTAGCAAAAGCAGATGGCGCCGTGGCTAAAGACCTCAAGGTCCACATCGGGCGCGGCATCGTGAATGGCGGCAATCTCGTCGATGGAAAGCTCGCGCGAGAGGGTCACGCGGTCGGCGCCCTGCTCGCGGCACCAAAGGGTTCCGCGGTCGTCGTGGATGTTCGCCTGGGTCGAGATATGCGTCTCGATGCCGGGCATGGTGCGCTTGACCTCAAAGAACAGACCCCAGTCCTGGATGATGAAGGCGTCGGCGCCCAGCGTGGAGCAGCGATGGATGAGTTGCAGCGCATCGCCCATCTCGGACTGCTTGATGACGATGTTGACCGTGACGTAGACGCGCGAGCCGGCCAGGTGTGCAGCACGGCAGGCCTGCTCAAAGGCCTCGTCGGTAAAGTTGGTGGCCTTGCGGCGGGCGTTGAAGCTTCCCATGCCGCAGTAGATGGCGTCTGCCCCGGCAGCGAGTGCGGCGGCAAAGGGCTCGGGCCCTCCAGCGGGCGCCAAAAGCTCGGGTCTGCGGTTGGTGGTTCGACTGGCGGTTGCGGTCATATCCTGCCTTTCAAAATGCTCAGATACTCAAAAGTATAGTGGTGCTGTTGCGGCGGACGAGCCATGTGGCCCAAGCAGGATAAAGTCTTCAGCAGCCCTTGCAGCAAAAATGATCCGTTTTCCCTCCGTCCCCTATGGATTGTCTGATCCGATGGGGACGGAGGGAAACGGATCATTTTGAGCTTCACCGTCCGGTCGTGCCGTTCAGCGGCTGACAGGCGCCGTTGGGCGATAAAATATTCTCGCAACGTGATAATAATCTTGCATCGCGCGGAAACCTTGAGTACTATCCCAAATCAAGCGCGGTGTTCAGACCGAACTGTGCCTCCCGGTGTGAACACCGCGCTCACGCTCTCTCAATTGATCGTAAGGAGATAAACATGAGCAAGACCGTCGTGTCTTCCGATAACGCACCTGCAGCCATCGGCCCGTATTCCCCCGGCATCCAGACCGGCAACATGGTGTTCCTGTCCGGCCAGCTGGGCATCGACCCCGCAACCGGCAAGATGCCCGAGGGCGTCGAGGCCCAGGCTAAGCAGTCCCTTGCTAACGTCGAGGCGCTGCTGACCGCTGCCGGCGCCACCTTTGCCGATGTCGTCAAGACCACGGTCTACCTGGCCGACATCGCCGACTTTGCCGCCGTGAACGAGATCTACGCTTCCAAGTTCGAGGCCCCCTTCCCCGCGCGCAGCGCTTTCCAGGTTGCCGCTCTTCCGGCTGGCGGTCTGGTCGAGATCGAGGTCGTCGCCGCTCTCTAAGGCGTTGGCAACAACTAAACATGACATGCAAAAAGACCCTGCAGCGCGTGTGAACTGCAGGGTCTTTTGTCAAGCGATGCGACAAAAATGATCCGTTTTCCTCCGTCCCCAAGGAGTCAGCGGGTTAGCCTTCCTTGCGGACTTTTTGCAGGTAGCGGTAGACGCTGGGCTCCGAGATGCCCAGCGCGGTGGCGGCGCAGGCTACGGCGCCCTTGAGCATGAACACTCCGTTGCCGTTGAGGTGGCGAATGACGTCCACGCGGTCGCTTTGACCAAGCGACGCCACATCCAGCCCGCGAGCGCTCAGCAGCTCGGCAATGCTGCGGTCGATGAGCTCCTGTGTGGACTCCGAAAGGCTTTCGACCTCGATAGAGGCGGGCTCCGTGCGCGTCGGCGCCGCGTCGAAGCACGCCATGAGCTGCTGTGCCATGGCGTTGATGGAGCGCACGGTCGAGAGGTCGGTGTTGACGCAGAGCATGCCGACGATCTCGTCATTCTCGCGGATAAAGTACGTCGCTGACTCCAATGTCTTGCCACCGGCACCGCGGCCCTCGTAGCCCGTAATAAACGGCAGGTCGCGATACTTGGCGTCGTGCATGATCTTGAGCGCCAGGTCGGTGGCGGGACCGCCGACCTTGCGACCGCTCACGATGCCGTTGCGAATATCGACGATGGCGTGGTCGGGATCCGAGAAATCGTGCAGCACGATTTCGCTGTTTTTGCCGAGTATCTGCTCCAGGAAATCGACCATCGGCAAAAAGCGACGTACGGTCTCGTTCACGGGCAACTCCTTGGGGTGAAATCGGAAATGTTCATAACAATTTTTTCTCATGGTAACACGCCATTCCTCATCTCGTATATTCGCAGGTACATTGCGTAATACAGACGAGCGGTAGGAATTCGGCGGTAAACGGTCGACCAAAAGAAAAGTTAGATGTTATTTTGACCAGACACTTTTTTGACCTGCGGAAATGCATTGTCTCAGCTCAAGAATAGTCTGATAACAAAAAATTATTATTGAGAATGAGAATCATCTTTAATACGATATGCAACGAAGGCACAACCTCAACCCCGCACTGCGTCACAATAGAGCGTTAGATGCGAAAACAACTATTTCGAGGATTGGTGGTCAAATGACCCAGGAGACGGTTAAGAACGGCACTGAAGCCCTGTTCACTCGTGAAGGCATGCCTCCCGTTAAGGAAATGATCCCGTGTGCCCTTCAGCACGTACTGGCTTCGTTTGCCGGTATCATCACCCCGGCGGTCATCATGGCCGGCGTCTACGGCTTTAATAGCCAGCAGAGCACCGACATCATCCAGGTCGCGCTCATTCTTTCGGCAATCGATACGGCCCTTCAGGCCTTCGCTCCCTTCCGTCGCATCGGCGGCGGTCTGCCCATCGTCATGGGCGTTTCGTTCGCGTTCCTGCCGGCCCTGCAGGCCATGGGTGCCTCGGGCTTTAGCTTTGGCGCTCTGCTGGGCGGCGAGATCGTCGGCGGCGCCGTCGCGGTCCTCTTTGGTCTGGCTTACAGCAAGATCAAGTGGCTGTTCCCTCCTGTCGTGACCGGTACGGTCATCTTCTCCATTGGCGTCTCTCTTTATCCCACGGCCGTTAAGTACATGGCCGGTGGCATGGGCACGCCGCTGTGGGGCACCCCGCAGGCGTGGTGCGTCGCTCTCATCACCTTCGCCGTGGTCTTTGCGCTCGCCAACTTTGGCAAGGGTACGCTCAAGCTGGGATCCGTGTTCTTTGGCATGATCGTTGGCATGATCGTTTCGATTCCCTTTGGCATGATCGACTTCTCCAGCGTCGCCACCGCTCAGGTCTTCGCCCTTCCCAAGCTCATGCCCTACGCGCTCGAGTTTGATCCCGAGGTCTGCATTACCCTCGCCGTCGTGTTCCCCATGGTTGCCATCCAGGTTATCGGTGACGTCTCCGCCGCCTGCCTGGGCTCCATCGACCGTATGCCCACCGAGCGCGAGCTCTCCGGCGCTATCGTGTCCCAGGGCCTCACCTCTATGGTCGGCGGCCTGCTGGGCGGTCTTCCCACCAGCGCCCTTGGCCAGAACGTGGGCATCATCTGCTCCAACAAGGTCGTCAACAAGTGGGTCTTTGTGATTATCGCGGCCGTCTTTGCCATCGCCGGCCTGTTCCCGCAGCTCTCTGCCGTCCTTTCCGCTATCCCGCAGCCCGTTATCGGCGGCGCGACCGTCGGCGTCTTTGGCACCATCACCATGAACGGTGTGCGCATGTTCACCCGCGAGGGCCTCACGCAGCGCACTACCACCATCGTCGGTACCTCCGTCGTCTTTGGCCTGGGTATCTGGATGGCCAGCGGTTGCCTTGCCGGCGAGGGTATGCCCGCCTGGGTGTCCACCGTCATCGGCTCCAATGCCGTAACCCCCACCGCCATCATGGCCATCGTCCTTAACCTGATCCTTCCGCAGACGCCGGTCGTGGCTCAGCACATCGATGCCGCCAAGGACGCTGCCGTGGATCTGGTCTTGCCCGAGAGCAAGAAGTAACCAATTCGGTGCTATTCGTCGGCGGGCGCATCGCCTCGTCCGCCGACGTCATGCGGCGCCAAGCCGCACTTCAAAGGGTTTGTCCCTTTGGTGAAGCGTTGACGGGAGAGGGCCCGTTTCCGGTGTAGGCCGGCGCTTCGCACTCCGCCATGTCAGAGGTGTCAAACCCCGCCTCTGATGTCGAAGGGAGCATCCATGCTTCTGGTCGCTAACGGTTCCGTCTTTACCCGCAACGCTCAGGCCCCGTTCATCCCCAACGGTGCGGTCGCCATTGACGGAGATACGATCGTCGAAGTGGGCCCCGAGTGCGAGCTCAAGGCCAAGTACCCGGATGCCGAGTACGTCGACGCCCAGGGCAACCTCATCATGCCCGGACTCATCAACTGCCACACCCACATTTACTCGGGTCTGGCCCGCGGCCTTGCCATTAAGGGCTGCAACCCCACCAACTTCCTGGAGAATCTTGAGCAGCAGTGGTGGAAGATCGACGACAACCTGACGCTCGACGGCACCAAGGCCAGCGCCTATGCCACGATCCTGGACTCCATCCGCGATGGCGTCACCACGATCTTCGATCACCATGCGAGCTTCTGCGAGATTCCGGGTAGCCTCTTTACCATTAAGGACGCCGCTCATGAGCTGGGCATGCGTTCGTGCCTGTGCTACGAGGTCTCCGATCGCCGCGGCCAGGAAAAATGCGACCAGGCCATTGCCGAGAACGCCGAGTTCGCCCAGTGGGCCGCCAAGGAGCGTCGCGATAACGACAACCACATGATCGCCGCCATGTTTGGCGGTCACGCCACCTTTACGTTGTCGGACGAGACCATGGACAAGATGGCCGAGGCCAACAACGGCCTGACCGGCTTCCACATCCACGTGTGCGAGGGCATGAACGATGTGTGGGATTCCCGCCTCAACCGCGGCGGTATCAGCCCCGTCGAGCGCCTGCTGCAGCACAACCTGCTCGGTCCCGACACCATGCTCGGCCACTGCATCCACGTGACGCCCGCCGAGATGGATATCGTCAAGGAGTCCGGCACCTGGCTGGTCAACAACCCCGAATCCAATATGGGCAACGCCGTGGGCTGCGCCCCCGTGCTCGAGTTCTTCCGCCGCGGCATCCCCGTGTGCATGGGTACCGACGCCTACACCCACGATATGCTCGAGAGCCTCAAGGTCTTCCTGATCATTCAGCGCCACAACGCCGCCATGCCCAACGTGGGCTGGTGCGAGGCCATGACCATGCTGTTCGAGAACAACGCCAAGATGGCCAGCAAGTACTTCGATCGCAAGCTCGGTGTACTCGAGGCCGGCGCCGCTGCCGACGTCATCGTTATGGACTACAAGCCCTTTACGCCGCTGAGCGAGGAGAACATCGACGGCCACATGCTCTTTGGCATGATGGGCAAAAACTGCCGTACCACCATCATCAACGGCAAGGTCCTGTACAAGGATCGCGAGTTCGTCGGTATCGATGAGGAAAAGATCAACGCGTGGACCATGGCTGAGTCCAAGAAGCTCTGGAGCACGCTCAACGATCGCACCTACTAATAACAAGTAGATTCACGCGCGTCGGATGTTTCGCCGCATCCGACGCGCGTATAGGCGGCCTCCGCGGGGTCGCCGGCGCTGTGCTAGCGCTACACCGTATTTGCGCCCGTCGCGCGGTCTCGCCGGGCGTTACAGAGAGGAGCTCATTATGAGCGACATTATGAGGCCGATCCCGTTTTCGCAGCTGATGAACTGGATCATCGAGGAGCACAAGACCCAGGACGCCATCTTTGGCGTGCGCAAGATGGTCACGACCAACCAGGAGGGCGCGCTTCCCATTTTTGACGAGCGCATCGAGACTCCGTTTGGCCCGGCCGCCGGCCCCAACACGCAGCTGGCCCAGAACATCGTGGCCTCTTATGTGGCCGGTTCCCGCTTCTTTGAGCTCAAGACCATTCAGGTTATGGACGGCGAGGAGCTCTCCAAGTGTGTGAACAAACCCTGCATCGTGGCACAGGACGAGTGCTACAACTGCGAGTGGTCGACCGAGCTCGAGGTTCCGCAGGCCTTTGCCGAGTACGTGAAGGCATGGTTTGCCTGCCACCTGATCGCTCGCGAGTACGGTCTGGGCAGCCCGGACGGTTTTGTCTTTAACATGTCCGTGGGCTATGACCTCGAGGGCATCAAGAGCCCCAAGGTCGACGCCTACATCGAGGGCATGAAGGACGCCAGCGGCTCCGACGTCTGGAACGAGTGCCGCGCATGGGCGCTCGCCAACCTGGACAAGTTTGAGCATGTCGACGCCGCGTTTGTCGAGTCCATTCCGGCGCGTGTGTCCAACTCCATCACCGAGTCCACGCTGCATGGCTGTCCGCCGGCCGAGATCGAGCGCATCGCGACCTATCTGATCACCGAGAAGGGCCTCAACACCTACATCAAGTGCAACCCCACGCTGCTGGGCTATGAGTTTGCCCGCCAGCGTCTGAACGAGCTGGGCTTTGACTACATCGTCTTCGATGACACGCACTTCCGCGAGGACTTACAGTGGGTCGACGCCGTGCCCATGTTCGAGCGCCTGATTGCCCTGTGCGCCGAGCGCGGCCTGGAGTTTGGCGTCAAGCTGACCAACACGTTCCCCGTCGACGTGACGAGGAACGAGCTGCCTTCCACCGAGATGTACATGTCGGGCCGTTCGCTGTTCTCGCTGACCATCGAGGCTGCCCGCCGCATTACCGAGCAGTTCGATGGCAAGCTGCGTATCAGCTACTCCGGTGGTGCCACGGTCTACAACATCCGCGCTCTGTACGATGCCGGCATTTGGCCCGTCACCCTGGCGACCGACGTGCTCAAGCCCGGCGGTTACGAGCGCTTTAGCCAGATGGCTGGCGAGTTTACCGACCTGGACGGCAAGCCGTTCGCGGGCGTCTCGCTCGAGGCCGTGACGGCGATTCAGACCGACTCGCTCACCAACCCGCTCTACAAGAAGCCGCTGCGCCCGCTGCCCGATCGCAAGGTCGCCGGTAAGAGCCCGCTTTCCGACTGCTTTACCACGCCGTGCCGCACGAGCTGCCCCATCCAGCAGGATATTCCCGCCTACCTGGCGGCTGTTGACGAGGGCCGCTACGAGGACGCGCTCAACATTATCATCGAGCGCAACGCCCTGCCGTTCATTACCGGCACCATCTGCCCGCATCCCTGCGGCCGCGCTTGCGAGCGTGCGTTCTACGAGCCCGAGGGCGCCCAGATCCGCGCCAGCAAGCTCAAGGCCGCCCGTGAGGCCATGACCGCCGTGCTGCCCAGGCTGCGTGCTCAGGCCATCGCCAACGACGGCGAGCGCAACGTTGCCGTTATCGGTGGCGGCCCGGCCGGACTGGCGACGGCGTTCTTCCTGACGCGCGCCGGCGTGCCCGTCACCATCTTTGAGGCCCGCGATTCGCTTGGCGGCGTGGTCCGTCACGTGATCCCCGAGTTCCGTATTGCGAGCGACGATATCTCCCACGATGCCGAGCTCTGCCTGGCCTTTGGCGCCAAGGTGCAGCTCAACGCTCGCGTGGAGTCCATCGACGAGCTCAAGGCCCAGGGCTTTACCGACGTGGTCGTGGCCACCGGTGCCTGGATGCCCGGCTCTGCGGGCTTGGGCGAGGGTGCCGAGCTCGACGTGCTGGAGTTCCTCGAGGCCGCCAAGAAGGGCGAGAAGCTCGAGCTGGGCGAGGACGTCGTGGTCATCGGCGCCGGCAACACCGCCATGGATGCTGCCCGCGTGGCCAAGCGCCTGGCTGGTGTGAAGAACGTGCGCCTGGTGTATCGCCGCACCAAGAAGCAGATGCCCGCCGACGAGGAAGAGCTCGATCTTGCTCTTGCCGACGGCGTTGAGTTCTGTGAGCTGCTGGCGCCCAAGGCGCTCAACGGCGCCGTGCTGATCTGCGACGTTATGGAGCTTGGCGAGCCGGATGCAAGCGGCCGTCGCAGTCCCGTCGCCACGGGCGAGACCGTCGAGCTGCCCGCCACCACGGTGATCTGCGCCGTGGGCGAGGGCATCGATGCCAGCCTGTACGATGCCGCGGGCGTCGAGCACGACCGTCGCGGTCGCCTTGCCGCCACCTCCACCGGCGTCGAGGGCGTCTGGGCTGCGGGCGACTGCCGCCGCGGTCCGGCCACCGTGGTCGAGGCTATCGCCGACGCCGCCGAGGTTGCCCGTGCCATTGCCGGCGTGGACTTTAACAAGTACGCCGACCAGAATGCTCAGGCCGGTCGCGAGGACACCTGCTACGAGCGCAAGGGGTCGCTGTGCCGCGACAAGCGCAACTGCACCAAGACCCGCTGCCTGGGCTGCGGCTCGGTGTGCGAGGTCTGCTGCGACGTGTGCCCCAACCGCGCCAACGTTGCCATCAAGGTGCCGGGCCTGGCCAAGCATCAGGTCGTCCATGTCGACGGCATGTGCAACGAGTGCGGCAACTGCGCCGTGTTCTGCCCCTACCAGGAGGGTCGTCCCTACAAGGACAAGCTCACCCTGTTCTGGAGCGAGCAGGACATGGAGAACTCCGAGAACGAGGGCTTCCTGGCCGTGGACGAGGATCACTTTAAGGTCCGCGTCGCCGGCACGGTCCGCACCGTCTCGGTCGATGCCGTCAACACCGGTCTTCCCGAGGCCGTCCGCCTGACCATCAAGGCCGTGCGCGACAACTATCCGTACCTTCTTAAGAAATAGGCGAGTCTCTTATGGCCAAATCCATTCAACATAACGTGGCCTACGTTGCCTGCGGAAGCGGTTGTGCCTCCGCAGGCGGCGACGCCCGCTGCAACGAAGGCTGCATTGGCTGTGGCGCCTGCGTCACGGCCTGCCCCCACGGCGCCATTGCGCTGGTCGATGGCATCGCCCGCGTGGATCGCTCAAAGTGTACGGGCTGTGGCCTGTGCGGCATGGCGTGCCCGCAGCGCGTGATTGCCTTCGTCCCCGGCTACCAGAATATCCTGGTGCGCTGCAACAACACCGATAAGGGCGCCATCGCCCGCAAGATCTGCGACACGAGCTGCATCGGTTGCGGCATGTGCGCCAAAAAGTGCCCTGCCGGCGCTATCCGTATCGAGGACAACTGCGCCCATATCGACGGCGCAGATTGCCTGTCGTGCGGCATGTGCGCCGTCGTCTGCCCGCATGGCGCCATCCACGACCGTACCGGCATCGCCGCCGGCGTGTAGAAGGGAATCACCATGGCACAGGAATTCACTTTTACCGTTAACGGCATCGAGCACACGACGACCCAAAATAAACCGCTGCTGCGCTATCTGCGCGACGACTTGCATATCCATTCCGCCAAGGACGGCTGCTCCGAGGGCGCGTGCGGTACCTGCACCATCCACGTGGACGGTACGGCTGTGAAGGCGTGCGTGCTGACCACCGCTCTTGCCGCCGGTCGCAACATCGTGACCGTCGAGGGCCTGCCCGAGGACGTGCGCGAGGCCTTTGTGTACGCCTTTGGCGCCGTGGGCGCCGTGCAGTGCGGCTTTTGCATCCCCGGCATGGTCATGGCGGGTGCAGCGCTCATCGCCGAGGACCCCGAGCCCAGCGAGGAGCAGATCAAGTACGCCATCCGCGGCAACGTCTGCCGTTGCACCGGCTACAAAAAGATTATCGAGGGCATCTCGCTGGCCGCTGCGGTGCTCCGCGGCGAAAAGCAGATCGACGAGGACCTGGAGCGCGGCGATGACTACGGCGTGGGCAAGCGCGCCTTCCGTATCGACGTGCGCAAAAAGGTGCTCGGCGAGGGCAAGTATCCCGACGACATCGACGAGCTCGATCAGCCGGGTCTGACCTACGCCAGCGCCGTGCGCTCCAAGTACCCGCGCGCCCGTGTGCTCTCCATCGATACCGCCAAGGCCGAGGCCCTGCCCGGCGTGGTGGGCATCCTGCGCGCCGAGGACGTGCCGGTCAACCAGGTCGGCCACCTTATCCAGGACTGGGACGTCATGATCGCCCAGGGCGATATCACCCGCTGCGTGGGCGATGCCATCGTGCTGGTGGTTGCCGAGGACGAGGCGACGCTCGAGAAGGCCAAGAAGCTCGTAAAGATCGATTACGAGCCGCTGGAGCCCGTGCGTAACATTGTCGAGGCCAGAGCTGTCGACGCACCGCGCCTGCACGACAGCTTCTTTGCCTTTGGCAACACGGTGGAGCTCAAGGACAACGTGTGCCAGAGCCGTCACGTGACGCGCGGCGATGCCGCCAAGGCGCTGGCAGAGAGCGCGTTTACCGTGACGCAGCGCTTTACCACGCCCTTTACCGAGCATGCCTTCTTGGAGCCCGAGTGCGCCGTCGCCTTCCCGTACAAGAACGGCGTCAAGGTGCAGTCGACCGACCAGGGTGCCTACGACACGCGCAAAGAGTGCGCCCACATGTTTGGCTGGGATAACGAACCCGAGCGCGTGGTCGTCGAGACCATGCTCGTGGGCGGCGGCTTTGGCGGCAAGGAAGACGTGTCCATCCAGCACCTGGCTGCGCTCGCCGCATACAAGTTCCAGCGTCCCGTGAAGTGCAAGCTCATGCGTGCCGAGTCGCTCGCTTTCCATCCCAAGCGTCATGCCATGGACGGCACCTTTACGCTGGGTTGCGACGCCGAGGGCAAATTTACCGGTCTGGACTGCGAGATCAACTTTGACACCGGCGCCTACGCGTCGCTGTGCGGTCCGGTGCTCGAGCGCGCCTGCACGCATGCCGTTGGCCCCTACAAGTACCAGAACACCGACATCCGCGGCTTTGGCTACTACACCAACAACCCGCCCGCCGGCGCGTACCGAGGTTTTGGCGTGTGCCAGTCCGAGTTTGCGCTCGAGAGCCTGATCGACCTGCTGGCCGAGAAAGTCGGCCTGGATCCGTGGGAGATCCGCTACCGTAACGCTATCGAGCCGGGCGAGGTTCTGCCCAACGGCCAGATTGCCGATTGCTCCACGGCGCTTAAGGAGACGCTGCTCGAGGTCAAGGACGCCTACTACGCGCATCCCGGCCACGCCGGCATTGCCTGCGCCATGAAGAATGCCGGCGTGGGCGTGGGCCTGCCCGATGCCGGCCGCTGCAAGATTCGCGTCGAGGATGGCCGCGCCGTGGTCTACGCCGCCACGTCCGACATCGGCCAGGGCTGCAACACCGTCTTTTTGCAGGACGTTGCCGAGGCATGCGGTCTGCCGCTGAGCTGCATTGCTAACGGCGAGTGCTCCACCGAGAACGCTCCCGACTCCGGCACCACGTCTGGCTCGCGTCAGACGGTCGTAACCGGCGAGGCCGTGCGCGGCGCCGCCTTCCTGCTGCGCGATGCCATGGTTGGCATCGAGGCCGGCAAGCCTGCGCCCGATGCTCCCGTGAGCGCGCATGGCGACGGCGTCAAGATCGAGTACGACGACGGCCGCGCCTATCAGCTGCGCACGCAGGAACTCGTCGCCGGCCAGGGTATGCATCCTCAGGATCCCGCGACTGCCATCAAGGCGCTCGAGGGATGCGAGTTTGGCTACGTGTACCTGGAGCCGACCGACAAGCTGGGTGCCGACGTTCCCAATCCCAAGAGCCACATCTGCTACGGTTTTGCCACGCATGTGGTCATTCTGGATGATGACGGCCGCGTGAGCGAGGTCTATGCTGCGCACGATTCCGGCAAGGTGGTCAATCCCATCTCCATCCAGGGCCAGATCGAAGGCGGCGTGCTCATGGGTATGGGTTATGCACTGACCGAGGACTGGCCGCTCAAGGACTGCGTGCCCCAGGCAAGGTACGGTACGCTCGGACTGTTCCGTGCGCCCGAGATTCCGGATATCCACGCCATTTACGTGGAGAAGGACGAGCTGCTGCCCGTGGCATACGGCGGCAAGGGCATCGGCGAGATCGCCACGATCCCCACGGCGCCCGCCGTGCAGAATGCCTACCGCGCGTTTGACGGCAAACTGCGTCCAGATCTGCCCATGGTGGATACGCCGTACAGCCGCGCCCGTCACCGCGGGTAGGGTAGGACGCGCACGGCCATTGCTGACGGGCTGTTCGCGCTCAGCATCAACTACATACGCTGCGCCTTTGGCCCCAGCTCCATCGCGAGCTGGGGCCTTTTGTTTGGAGCGGAGACAGCATCCCGGAATTCGGGCAATCCGGTGGTCAGGGGTTGAGCGAGCGTCGCGCTAAGGATGCCAAGCGTAAAACCTTCAATGAAAATGGCGTAAAAACTACATCTGTCATGGCGTAAAAACTACATTGAAAGTAGCGTAAAATCAGCATTGAGAATGGCGTAATTTCGCATATCGCGTGATAGAGAGGGACGGCCGTCTGTGGATGCACCAAAGAGATTGACCCAAAAGGGATATAGGCCCCGGCTCATAGAGGAGCGCCTCGACACCCTTATGCGGGCGTTTGGCTGTGTGGAGATCAACGGCCCCAAATGGTGCGGCAAGACCTGGACGGCGCTCTCTCGCTCGGCGAGCGTCTCCAGGCTCGATGAGCCTGCGCAGCGTGCGGCGGCAGAGGTCGACCCAAGCCTGGCGCTCATCGGCGATGCGCCACACCTGGTCGATGAATGGTAGGAGGTGCCCGAGGTTTGGGATGCCGCCCGGCGTTTCGTGGACGCGAGCGGCAACGAACGGGGGACACTTTTGCTCACGGGCTCGACCGCGCTCAAAAGCGAGGAGCGCAGCCATGTTCGTCATTCCGGCACGGGTAGGATCGCCCGTCTGTCAATGCGCCCCATGGCCCTGTGTGAGTCGGGCGACGGCGAGCCGCTCGTGTCACTGGCAAGCCTCTTTAAGGGCGAGGATTTTGCCCCTCAGCGTCGCGAGAGCACGGTGGATGACGTCGCCCGCTGGTGCTGCAGGGGCGGTTGGCCTGCAAATCTTGGGCTTTCGGAAGATCTTGCGCGAGAGACGGCAAGCCAGTACGTGCACTCGGTGCTCGACGTCAACGTGCTGGACGAGGGCATGTCGCCCGAGCTTGCACACGGCCTTTTGCGAGCTCTTGCCATGAACGAGAGCCAGGCTGTCACGTACAAGACGCTCGTAAAGGACGCCTCGTACGGTGAGGCGGGCCCCGACGAGAGGACCATCGCTGCGTACTTGGACCTCTTCAACAGGCTCAAGCTGACCGAGGACCTGTGCGGATGGGAGCCGCCCATGCGCTCGAAGGCCCGCGTTCGCGTGCGCCCCAAGCGCTACTTCTGTGACCCGTCACTTGCGGCGGCGTTGCTGGGGGCTACCCCTGAGCGGCTGCTTGGCGATATGCAAACGCTGGGGATGCTCTTTGAGAATCTCGTCCTGCGCGACATGCGCGTGTTCCTTTCCACCTACGGCGGTGTCGACAACAGTGTCCATTATTTCCGAGATGAGAAGGGCCTTGAGGTCGATCTGATCGTTGAGCACGACGGGCGCTGGGGAGCCATCGAGGTCAAGCTGAGTGATGCGAAAGCAGACGATGGAGCGAGAAATCTCAAGGCGCTGGAGAGGAAAGTGCTCTCCAATCCTGCCGCCCAGAATGCCGCGCCGGCGTTTTTGGCGGTCGTGGTTGGAAAGGGGAGCATTGCCTACACACGCGACGACGGCGTGGCGCTGATTCCCATGGCGGCACTTGGGGCGTAGTGGTTTTGTGGGCGTGCCGTGCTTCCTTTACCGAAAATCCATTTGGTAAACCAGATGCTCGCGGATAGAATAAAGTTGACGGCGGCCCAAGGGTGATAGCTGGGCAGCGCCGTTGCTTGGTCAAGAGGTCAGCGCCTTAATGGCAGCGACTTGTTATGCTTCGAATGCTGCTTGAGTGCCTCGGAAAGTTCGATAAGCGCCGTGAAGAGCGAGACCAAAGCAACCAAGAGCTCTACGAGCTCTGATGGGCCCGGGATGACCGCTGATTCAAGTCACCGGGCCTAAATCTTTTTCATGCATTTGAATAGAGCGGGCGATTCTCTTGGGGCCGTCTGCATGGCGTGCGACCAGCGCATGGTATTGCGCCCCGCTTTCATGTCCGCACGGGCGCCTATCCTTACGGCAATGTAGCCGCCTATGTAGCAAGCGGCAGTTGACGGAGAAAGGCCCTAACCGTGTCAGCTGAAAAGACGCCGTGTATCTCGGCTATCGATACGACGAACTTTGCGCGCCAGATCGTGCTGGACTTTGAGTTTGCGCCGGTGCCAAAGCAGCGCCAGCGCCGTGGACTGCGCAATGAGATTATCGAGGTCGGTGCCGTCAAGCTCGATTACCACGGCAACGTTATGGGCGAGTTCTCGCAGTTTGTGCAGACGGAATTTGCCGAAGGCGTTGCGTTTCCCGTCCGCGAGCTCACAGGGATATCGGCCGTGGACACCGCGATGGCCGACCCGCTCTACATGGTGATCAAAAGGCTCAGCGATTGGATCGGTCACTACTCCGCCCAGATAGTTTGCTGGAGCGGGACGGACCGTCGACAGCTTTTGACCGAGTGCCAGGCAAAGCACATCGACCTTTCCGCGTTTCCTACGGACTGGGCGGACCTGCAGGCGTTTTACACCTCGATCATGGATGTGGGCAGTCACGGGTGTGTCTCGCTGAGCGACGCGGCGACGTGGTTTGGCATCGAGTTCGACGAGTCGACGGGTCATGCCCACAGCGCCCTAGCCGATGCGCGCGTAACCGCCAAGCTGCTCAAACAGGTGATGGACGGGGACTACTGTGTGAGTCCGCACGCCCAGGAAGTCCGCCAGCGGTGGGGGATGGGCGAGCGAGCTCAGACGCGCCTTTCTAGCAAGTGCCCCGAGCTGGGTGACTTGCTGCTGAAGCTGAAGGCGGAGGGGAGGTAGGCCTTTTGAGAACGCCATTCGGTTTGGCATGGCGGAGCTGTAAGCGCGGCTCCACCATGCTGTTTGAATCAAAGCGTCAACCAGTATGACGAGCTGCCTGGTCTGTCTGCCTACACCATCGCAATCCCGCGCACGGCACTCAGCAGCTCGTGCTCCCTCTGGCTCCATTGGCGCAGCTCGGCCGCGCGCACGGCGCCGCGGCACAGGTCCAGGAATGCCTCGGCTCCCTCGCAGAAGCACTCGCGGGCAAAGGCGCCGGATCCGTCCGCAACGCACTTGCCGTCGGCAAAGAGCTTCCAGCTGGACGGCTCGCGCGAGTCGTCTCCGAGCAGCTTGATCTGCAGTACGTGCGGGTTGCCGGCAGCACAGAGCTCTTCCTCGAGCTTCTGTACCGTAAAGCGCATCTGGTGGGAGAGGCTGCTCTTGACCATGGTCGAGGCGTAGCCATTCGGCTCGTCCAGAAGATGCATTCGTTTTGGTTTGGATGCCAGGTTGTGGAAATTGCGCTCACTGCGCACGGAGAAATTGTCCATACGGACTCCTTTCATCGATGTTGGCAGGGCCACCGTGCCTCTTGGCCGGTTGGCGTCGGGATCGTGGAGCCAACTCTCTACCCCGACTCTGGATAAAACGCGCCCACTCCTTGCGGGCACGATGGAGTCTATCAGCGCGCGCGGACAGAAATCAAGCGCCACCTGCGAAATGACGTGCAAGCGACGCTTGATTGCGCGGCGATTATTCGGCCAACATCCGGAAAAGTGTCGAAATCGGCCGTAAGAAAGTACGGAAAAGTGTCGAATCTGACGGTCTCAACATCCGGAAAAGTGTAACCGGATGACAAAACAGCACGTAGAAGCTGGTGTTGCATGTGGACGCTTCAGCCGTCCCTAACCCTCGCTACTCGTCGTCTCCGTCGTTAGGGTCGCCCTTGAGGGTGTTGATGTCCAGGTACTGGTTGTCGTCCTCTGCTTTCTGCGTTGCCGATTCGGATGCGGTTGGGCCGCGGAACAGCTGGAATCCCTCAAACGCAATCACGCCGAGCAGAGCGATGATGATGGCGATAAAGACAACCTTTGCCGCATGCGAAAACTCCGAAAAGCGCGGCGGTTCTTCTTCGGTGTGGTAATCGGCGGCGCGCTTATCGTCGGTGCCGTGGGTATACGACGATGCCGAGGCTGCCTTTACGCTCGCTTGGTTGTAATCGGGGGCGGGCGTGGCAGCAAACGGGTCACGAGAATAGCCGCGCGACGCTTGGCCGTAATCCTCGGTTTCGATGCGGCTGACGCGAGGCTGTTCGCTCGGGCGGTTGGCGTATGCTGCGGTGTTGTCGTATGCGGAGTCGCGTTCCTCGGCAGCCGCAAACAGGGGGTTTACCGGAATGTTGAGCGCCGGCATGCCGCCCGAGGTCTCGTCCAGATCTGCCGCCGCCCAGGAATCAAAGGCAAACTGGCGGTTGGAAAGATCATCCAGATCCATAACAGGCGGCTCGAGCTCGGGCTCGGGAGCCGTGTATGCCGACTGCTGCGGGGCAGCATGGCGAATCGTGCTGTTTGCCGTGGGGCGCTGTGCCGCTGCAGCGAGAAACGCCGCCGTCTCGGACGGATCGCTAGTGGGGTGGGGCGCAGGGGCGGCCTGGCGCGGTGCCTGCATGATGGGGCGGGTGGCAAAGTCGTCCGCGGGCACGGATGCCGGCGCGGGCGTGGCGGAACGTGCGGGCTTTGCACTTGTCGGGTGAACCCCGCCGCCCATGAGTTCCTCGGCGGTCCAGGGGCGGTCGCTCATCACGTCGTCGAGGCTCAGCGCAAAAAGGCCCTCTTCGTCCTCGTCAAACGCGTGTTTCGCATGCCTGGCGCCAGAAGCGGTGCCTCCGCGGCCGTTGCGTGATGCGTTGCTCGACCCCATCTTGTTCCATCCTTTCGAAATGCTCACATCCATCGATTATATGGAACTTGCCTTGCGGCCGACTCTCGGATTCGTGCATTCCAGAACTCGCGCCCAAAAGGGGAGGGGTGCAGACGCGCTGACTATTTGTCGCCGGCGGCAGCTTTGGCCTCGTTGAGGTAGCTATAGAAGCTGTACTTAGAGATGCCAAAGAACTCGCAGGCGCGTTCGCTCGACTTGGAGATGAGGAAGGCGCCGCGACGGTCGAGGTAGCCAATGGCGCGGATTCGCTCGTCTTTGGTCATGAGCGCCGCGGGCTTGCCCACAAACTGTTCGCACTCGCGCAGCAGGTCTTCGAGCAGGTCGCCGATGTTTTTGGTAATGGGCTCGGGCTCGGTGTAGCCCGTGCCGCCGGTGCCGGTAAAGGCATCGAGCGAGCGCTCAAAAGCCTTCATGAGCGTAATGTCAAAGTTAATGCCCAAAATGCCGACGGGCTTGCCCTCGTCGTTGCGGATAAAGATGGTCGAGGACTTGAGCAGCTTGCCATCAGCGGTTTTGGTGAGGTATGGCTCGCGGTCGTGCACGTCGGCGGTGCCATCGTGCATGGACTCAAGCACAATATGGCTGGGGCCGTCACCCAGTTTGCGCCCGCTGACGTGGCCGTTTTCGATCACTACGATGGAGTGGTCCACGTCTTCGGTCTCCAGATCGTGGACGACGATTTCGCAGTTGGGGCCAAATTGGAGCGCCAGGCCGTGTGCAAGGCGCTTGTAGAACTCAATCTGTGCGGGGGTCATGGGTGCCTTCCTAAAAATTA
>UMLB01053816.1_pt1 | contig 18498 bp, 10 predicted proteins | sample 1966481 | NCBI WGS metagenome assembly UMLB01 (sample SAMEA4836192, study PRJEB28245) | human gut metagenome | biome: gut microbiome; material: fecal sample | place: Denmark | collected 2008 | reverse complement strand
CCAGGCTTTCCAGGCCAAAGGCAAGTTCATGCCATACTTTGTCCGTCACGATCTGGTTATCCGGATTCTGCATGACAAAACCGATTTCCTGGCTCTGTGTCCTGTGATCGGTGTCTTTCAGGGAAACACCCCTGTAAAGGATCTGCCCGCTTGTATTTCCAGCGGGTGCCAGTACCGTTTTCAGCTGACGGAGCAGCGTACTTTTTCCACAGCCGCTTCTGCCGCAGACCACATTTAAAGTTCCTTCTTTTATTTTCAGATTTACATGTTCCAGAACCTTGTGAGAACATTCCGGGTATGAAAAGCTGAAATCCTTCACTTCTACAAGATTCATAAAACAGTTCCTTCCTCTTCCAGAGTTTCATAGATTTTTTTGTAAGTCATTTCAAGATCCGCAACACTTTTCCTTCGACTGCGTGAAAAGCTGATGCTTTCTATTATATCGATTATTATTGGAAGAAAACAAAAAATGCCAAAACTTACATAAGTAAGTATCGTCCACGCTTTAGAAGCAACTACTGGAGCCTCATATCCATTTATCGAAAAACCCGCAAGAATAATTCGAGGATCATAAGTAGCATAAGAGGCTCCTCTCATACAGCCTGCTGTGAACACTGCAAATAAACCGATCATAATTCCAAAGACATACTTATCTTTCCGTGTAAAATGATAAATAGAAAAAGCACTTCTTCCTTTTAATCCATACCCCCTGCTTCTCATGGAATCTGAAGTTTCTATGGCGTTTTCCAGTGCCCAGGTAATAAGTATGGATAACATATTTAGCCCTGCATGGATTCGGTCAAAAAGCTTTCCTTCGGAAATGTCTTTTCCCATGGCTTTTTGTCCATTTCGGATAAATTTGAGTTGCCCCAAAAACCTCGGAACAAATCGCAAAGCCATTGATAAAATAAGTGAAAGTGCAGGGATCAGTTTTCCAAATAAATAAATAAATTTGTCTGTTGTCATGATCTTGTTATAACAAGAAAACCATTGAATGACAACGAACATTACCGCCCCAAGAACGATACCATATACAAGCGATTCAAGTGTGATCCAATTTCCACTGCTTTCTACATAATAGAGCATAGTGACTCCATAATGATTAAAAAGAGGGTTCATAAGTGCTATAATAGTCAAACAAGGTAGGGTAAAAAGGAAACTTTGCTTGGCTGTTTTTTTCCAGCCATTTAAAAGCACAGCATATGAAAAAGCTCCTGCGTAAGATATTCCAAGAAAGACAGGGTGCTGATTAAACATTGAAAAAAGCAACACCACGCAAAAATAGAAAAAATTTATAAATGGATGATATAGAGAAAATGTGTCGATCATGAAATTCTCCGCAGAATGATCGATTTTAAATCCTTTTTCATTTATCAATAATGCTTTTGGCACTGATATACTCCCTCTTTAATCCGAATTCATCACAATAATGGTCCATTTTACTACCCTTATAACATCGGATCGTACAACTTTTATTGACAATCCAAGGACCTATATATTCTGGATCATGATGAATTTCCAGATATACCAATTTGCTGCAGCCATGAAATACCCACCGGCCAATTGACTTCACACTTTTAGGGATAAAGACATATTTTAAACTGTTACATCGAAAGAATGCGCTGTCTCCTATTTCTTCAAGCTTATCAGGAAGGTGAAGTTCTTCAAATCCGCAAAAGTAAAAAGCTTCATCCCCTATTTTTCTGAGCGTATTTGGAAAAATGATTTTTTTCAATTCTTTACACCTATAAAAGGCACGTCTTTCAATTCCCTTCGTTTTTTCTGGAAGAACAACCTCATTTAACTTAACACATGAATCAAAAACTCCTTCTTGAATTACTGTGCAATTACTATTTTTCTCAAATTTTGCAACTCTTAGATTATTACATTCCCGGTAACATTGTGCCCCTATGCGTTTCACGGAAGATGGAAAAATAGCCTGTCTTAAACTATGATTTTCTGCAAATGCTCTTTTCTTAATTTCTATAAGAGTATCGGGAAAATCAATTCCTTTTCGAAACTGACAGCTTTCAAAAGCCTGTTTTCCAATTATTTTGCATTGAGGCGAAAGTATTACTTCCTTCATTCTGCCGGCATTTCTAAAGCATCTATCATCAATATAAATATATTGTTCAGGGATTCTTTTGATCAATTCCTTTTGTTGCTCCTTAGCTTTTTGTGCGGTATAATTTCGTTTATCTAAACGCACGGTATTCCAACTGTTTTCTCCTGGGTATAAAATCATTTATGTCTTTCTCCTTTTGCTTTTAGGCAACAAAAACAGAGCCTCATTGTACACATGAGCCTCCGACCTCTATACAACGTGTTGGATATGCTGACTCAAAACGTTTCCGCACAGTCTTTCACAAAAGACTAACGTTTTATACAGGGAAAAGAAGTTCCGGAATCGCACCGGATTTCCTTAAATCGGTCTTATAAACCGAACCACGCCTGGTTATTCTGTTTTTGCCTTTCTTTCCCAAAAAACAATCTTTTAATACATTTATAAATGTATATGTCCGCGTTTAATAAGATGCTTTTTAGAATTTTTGTCAAATTGATATTATTCTACCACTATTAATTAGAAAATTATAACAGTTTTGCCAATAACTGTCAACAACAGGCATTTCCATCGTGCAAATAGGCATTTCCATCGTGCAAATAGAGAATATACATTATTGTCTCTTTTTAGACATACGAAAAAAGTCCAGCCGTCAACTCTTAGAGAATAAACAGCTGGATCTTATTTTACGAGAAAAGTGCCTTTACGAAATCATTTTTCTTCGTAATGATTTCCTACATCGTCTCCGAGATTGCAAGTATACACCCATTCAATCTTGTCTCCATCCTTAGGTTTATATGAAGACGCTCCATAATTTGGAAACACTCCATTTACACTATACATCCACCCTGACTTTTTGCCGCAGTCGAATTCATAGAGTTGATTGATTCCTTCAACATAATAGCTGTTATACAAAGGCGTGTATCTGGAAGAAATTTGTATTCCATTCTTTTCGCAAATGTCCTTTAAAATATCAAACACAGTTTCACCCGTTGTAAATTCCACGCTTGTTGATGAAAGAATCCAGCCGTCATTTGGAATAAATTCTTTTTTGGTTTCCTTTAGGTCGTCCATGTTATCAAGCACAGCTCGACAATCAATAGATATGATACATGCAGCCGGTTCCCCGGAATTTTTATCAGTTCCACAGCCAATAGCGAAATTGCTGCTAAAAAAGAGGAAACAACAAAGGATTATAGCAATTCTTTTTCTTATTTTTATATCGTATTTCATAATTTCCTTTTTAATTTATCCTGCCCATTTTCTTTACCTTTATATTGCAACAGTAGAAGACATACGAATCTTCTACTGCTGCTTGTTTTTATTTGACAGTTATTTTTACTTTTTTTGTAACTTTTCCAGATTTTACCGTAATTGTTACTTTACCTTTTTTCTTTGCTTTTACCACCCCATTTTTCGTAATGGTTGCGATCTTCTTATTAGAAGTGGTGTAGGTAACCTTCTCCTGGGAAGTGATTGGAGCAACAACTGGTTTTAAAGTAAGACTCTTGCCCTTTTTCAAGGTGACATTGGTTTTTAAACCAGTTATCTTCGTAGTCTTTACTTTCGTACTTTGTACTTTCACCTTTAAGATGGCTTTCTTGCCACTCTTTAATGTTACAGTGATCTTCGCATTTCCAGTCTTCTTACCAGCCTTGATCTTGCCGTTTTTATCCACGGTCACGATCTTTTTATTGCTGGAAGTCCAGGATTTCACGGAATCACCATTTGCCAGACCAGTAACCTTTACTTTCGTAGTGCTTTGTTTTTTCTGAAGTTTAATGGACGTTACATTTAATTTCATGGTTGCGGTCAGCTTGCTTCCGTTATCCCGTGTCTTTTTAGCACCGCAGATGGTACAGATACCCTCCTGTTTCTCCGGAGCAAATACGGTGGCCTGGGAAATGACCGTCCAGGCAAAGTTATGATCGTGCGTAAGCATCGGGATCAATTCTGTCTTAGTTACCCCGCATACAGTACAGGTATAAACCTTTTCCCCGGCTGAAGTATAGGTGGCCTGCTTGGTGACGGTTCCAGTATCATAGGAATGCTGGCTGTTTTTTGGAATAACTTCTGTTTTTGTATAGCCGCACACCAGACAAGTAAATTCCTTCTTTCCCTCTGCTTTACAGGTAGCTGCAGTTATTATCTTACCATCTCCGAAGGTGTGCTTCTGATAGCCGCCTTTTTTGGTATTATCGGTAATATCACAGGTCCCATATCTGGACACACATTCATGCCAATGGAATCCTGAGTCATAAGACCAGCTTTCCGACCACTCATGTTCATGTTCTTTCCGGTAGTCATCTGTATAATGGAAGACAATCTCGTCCCCATCTTCCAGATACTGCTCTTTTACGCCAAGATCAGAATGGATACCATTTAAAGTATACATCCATCCACTATAATCCCCGTTTGTAAATTCAGCAAGTTCTGGTTCTCCTGCCTGGGTGATTCCGGCAATATAATTTTCTTCTTTTGCAGAACGATAGGTCATGTTATTTTCTGCAAAAGCAGTCTTTAATACTGCAAGCACATTTGCATTTCCATCTACCTTGTAATCTGTCTTTTTGATCCAGGTTTCCAGGTTACCTTTATATAAGGTATGGCAGGTTCCATCTGTATCACTGTTATGTACGCTGTCTCCAAGAAGGGTAAGGCTGACGGTGATCGTTCCTGCATTTTTCTTCAAAACAGTTACGGTCAGCTGGGTAAAAGCTTCTTTATAAGAAAGCTTTAAGGTCTGCTCGCCACGCTGATTTTTGTTATATCCTTCAATAGTAAGATCTGTCCACGGGATTTCCTGTTCGGTACCGTCACTGATAAGGGCTTTTACCTGCATTCCGGTAAAATCAAGGTCTTCCCCAATATCAAATGTAGTACGGTAATCGCCGCTAAGCTCCAGGGAATCTACTGTAATCCGCAGACCTTCTGTAGAAAACAGTTTATCCATATCTGCCCCGAGAGGATCGTCAGTACGGTTAAATCCGGTTTTCCAGCCACAGCCGTTTACATCCGGGCAGTCTGTAGTACCATTTTCTGTATTAAAATAGGTAGATCCGCTTGATGTCTCATGGGAAGTGTTACTGGTATCAATATATTTTACGAATCCAATACCACTTGTAGCTCCGCAATCCTTTGAATAATAATTATTCGAAATCGCATCGATCCGGTTCAGACTGTCATAGAAACCAATGATTCCGCCTATATAGGAAGCATTTTCACCAGTAGTCTGGACTTTTCCTGTGAAGGAATTATTTCTAAGGGAATACTGACAGTTATCCCAGGTCTGTGCCACATAGGTATCTCCACCTAAAATTCCGCCAACTTTATCAGAACCTGTGACAGTTCCCTCAGACACACAATTATTAATGGTAACCTTTGTTCCATTTGGAGCTGAAGAACTATCATATCCGCCACCAACAATACCTCCGGCATGCTGCCCAGAAGCAGTTACTGTACCATAGAATTCAGATCCGATGACTTCACAGGTTCCCATAGCATTATCACGGGTTCCAATGATACCACCTACATAATCCGTTCCATAAACATCTGCATAACTCACACAGTTCTTGATAGTTCCCTGCATGCGCCCTGCAATGGCACCGATCTGTCTTTGGTTTTTGTCATATCCAATGACAACTCCCTTTTCAATAGTACAGTTTGTAATGGTTGCTACAAATGCAGCGGAACAACCGGCATAACCATTTACAGTCTTATTTGCTCCCAGAAGACCGGATTTTAAGGTACTGGATCCGCTCTTTAAAGTTACATTATCAATCTCAACTGCACTACCAGAAAGGCCGACACCTTCAAAATTATTAACCAGACCATAACCAGCAATCTTCTTTCCATAGATATTCAGGTTACGAATTCTAGTATTTCTGACATATCCAAACAGCGGAAGTCCATCCTCTGGAACTGTAATTGTGTGACCGGCTCCATCAAAGATACCACTAAAAGCATTTAAGTTTGCACCTTCCTGCAGGTTTACCCTACCATCCTTAGTAGCACCGATTGGTTTCCATCCATCTGGAAGAGTAATATCCGCATCCAGTTTGAAATAAGCATCGGAAAAAGCAAATCCGTCTTTATTTACTTTTTCACGCAATGCTTCCAGATCCGAAGCTGATTTAATAAGGTAAGGGGATTCTTCTGAGCCATTTCCTTCCCAAGGCAGAGGCTCTTCTGTGACGATGACAGCAACTGGATCAGAAACTATTTTTTCACTGGTTAAAGTATTCGCTTCTGCTTTTTTCCCTTGTTCATAAAATAAATCGTTACGCTCATACCAAATTTGGCAATAATAATAGGTGGTTCCAGCTTCAGAAACTGGCGGTTTATAAGAACTTTTGGTTGCTCCTGCAACAGCGATTCCACTTTCATTATTGTTTTCAGTATTTTCATACCATTGATACTGCGCATTTCCTTGACCAACTACTGTTTTTAAGCTAACGTCTAACGTTTCTGTTAAAGGTTTTCCTTTAATCCAGGAAATAGACTGTGGTTGATTTTCTATCTCTGGAATTTCAAGTTCATTTGATACTACTGCGATTTCTGTAAATTTACTTTTTGAAGAATATGTTTTTCCATCAATTTCATAATTGACAATGCAGCAGTAATATCTTGTAGAGAAAGTGGAATCCGTGGGAACTTTATAGCTTTTTTCCTCACAATCAACTTTAACGTATTTATCAAAACTAATATAATCAGGAACATAAACCCGATCTGGTAAAACGACATAATACCATTGATAACTTAATACTCCTTCTTCAGGGTTTAAAACATCTGCATTTGCCGTCAAAATAGGAGATTCGGAATTCTCATAAACATCTCCGTATTTTCCAGAAATATTTATGGTTAGTTCTGGAGTATAATCTATATTTCCAGGAGTTATGGTTATCGTATAGTTTGTATCTTTTGATAAGTAATTTATATCACTTTCTTTTAAAATGAAAGAAATTCTGCATTCAGCATAATGTTCCCAATCTGGAAAAAAGCGGACACCTGTAGAGATAGAAACAGTTTCTGCCCCGGTAACATTAAGCCTGTTTGTGTTATAAAGGACTTCATTTATACCACCATAACCTGTGTTTACATACAAATCAAAATATTTTGAGTTTGAGGGGACATTTATTTCAAGATTCTGATCTTCTATCGTATCTTTTAACCCAGATTCAAGTTTGTGCCCCCAAGAATCTTTCACTTCTACTTTTGTCAAATGGGCCCTATAATATATCGGAACTTTTACATATTGCAAAACAGCTCCGTTTTTTCGAATTTCAAATCCAATTGAAGAAGTGACGTTCGAGCATTGAAAAATAACAGTATTCTTTAAGTAAGTTTCTTTTCCTTCTGTAAGTTTTACTCGATATATACTTCCATTTTGTGGATCTGAGTAAACAGCATAAGCAACAGTATCTTCTGGAACATTATCTGTAAGCTCAAGTTTTGCATAGAATTTTCCATCATGCAATTCTGCCGGTAACCATAAAGATGCTGTTTCATCTAAAGGAGAACATTCAAATTCTTTTTTTGCGTCTGCTTTTTCTATAGCCAAATGTATCTTATTAATGTAATTTCCAGATTGTTCATTGGACGGAACCACTGTAACATTTGAATATGCAGCTGAAATATCCGTTACTTCTATGCCTTCAGATGTTGTTATAAGTTTTTCGGCTGTAATAAAGTAAGTGCGGCCTGCTTCCAGTTCTGGAAGCGTCACTTTTCCTTCCGAATCTGTTAAAATTCCTTCTTGCTTTTTCCCATCAATATAAATATTTGCACCAGAACAATTTGAAAAGCTTACGCCCACATCGTTACATTGTTTTAACTGTAACGTAATTTCCTGTCCTTGCGTAAATGTAGGTGATGTTTCCGTAAAAAAGGCAAACTTATCTTCTCCCTTTCGTGCCTGTATATAAAAATGTAGCTTATCTCCATTTTGAACTGATCGACTAAGAGCAGAACCCGGATTACTATTATCATAATTTAAAGCCGACTTAATGTATGGAACATCATCTTTATTGTAGCCCCACAATTTGTATATTACACCATCAAAGATTCCTTCACTATCCGCATGATAATCATATCCAGCTTCTGAACCACCTGGATAATAGAGATCATGAGCCAACTTTAATGCGTCATCCATGTTATACGTACTTTTACCTGTGAGTGTAAGAGTACGTCCAGCCATTGGATCACCGTCTTTATCATTTAGAAATTTACCATCTTTACTGATACTTACAGTAACCTGTATTTCTTGGGCTTCTTCGTTAGATTCTTCCGGATCGGTTCCGTCATTAAAAAGAGCATTCTCCTCTTCTGACGGGTTTTCCGAATCGGTAAAACCATCATTTTCTGTTTCTTCTATTTTCTCATCATCGATAAAATCGGTGTTTTCTTCCTCTTCAACATTAGCAGCATTTTCCGTTTCTGCAAAATCGTTATCTGCAGAAATATTAGTTTCGCTGATCCATCCTTCCGCAAACACGTTTACCGGAATTTGCAGAACCAACAAAAAAACAAGCAGCCAACTGGCTAATTTTTTCCATAGTCCTATTTTTTTCATTTATTTCAGACTCCTTCCCTTTAAAAAAGGCCCCTCTTCCTTACGGAAGAAGAGCCTCCATTATTGGTGCTTATTTTACTTTTACAGTTACCTTTACGGATTTATTTCCGGATTTTACAGTGACCTTCGCTGTTCCTTTTTTCTTTCCGGTTATGACACCATTCTTAGAAACAGTGACGATCTTCTTGTTGGAAGTGGTGTAAGTAACTTTCTGTTTGGAGGTAAATGGAGTTACCACTGGTTTCAGGGTGACTTTTTTGCCCTTCTTAACTGTTACTTTTGTATTAGCTACGGTAACCTTTGTGGTCTTTACAGCAGTTTTCTGTACCTTCACAGTTACAGTCTTTTTCAGACCACTTGCAAGAGTAATCTGGAGTTTTGCAGTGCCAGCCTTCTTTGCTGTAATCTTGCAGGTTCCATTTACTTTTCCTTTTACGGTAAAGATTTTGGTATTGGTGGATTTCCATGTTTTTACAGAATCACCCTTTGCAAGACCTGTTACTTTTAAGCCAGAAGTGGACTGTTTTACTTTTAACTTTATTGTTGTTGCATTTACTTTAGCTGTTGCTGTTAAAACAGTACCCTCTTCTTTTGTCTCTTTCGTACCGCAGGTTTCACAGATTCTTTCCTGCTGCTCTGGTGCAAGTACAGTTGCATCAACTGTGACTTTCCATTCACCAAACTTATGTCCAAGTGCCGGGATTTCCTCAGTTATAACATCACCGCATTTGCTGCAGGTCTTTGTGAGGCTTCCTTTTTCAGTGCAGGTAGACTCTTTTGTTACCTTGGAAACATAGTCATGTCCAAGTGCAGGAATTTTCTGGATATCTTCTTTTCCATTGCAGTCTTTTCTAGTACAGTGCTTGCTCTGTTCACCCTCTTCTGTACAGGTGGCTTTTTTATCCACTGTATAGTCTTTGGCGAAATCATGTCCAAGTACTGGGATCTCTTCTGTAATAACATCGTTGCATCTGTTGCAGGTTTTGGTGAGAATTCCTTTTTCAGTACAGGTAGCTGCTACTGTTGTTTCAACATAATCATGTCCAAGTGCGTCAATTCTTTGAACATCATCTTTCGCTTCACAGCCTTCTCGTGTACAATGCTTGCTCTTTTCTCCGTCTACAGTACAAGTTGGTTCTATATCCACAATATACTCTTCAGAATAGAGGTGACCTAGAGCAGGAATTATATTATCTGCATTATTTTTATCGGAATAATGTTTCCCACAAACGTTACAAACACCGGTTTCCTTCCAACCTGATTCAGTGCATGTTGCCGGCATTGCTTCTACCGTATCTCCTCTATAATGTATAGAAGTTGCTTCTGTATAACCAACTCTAATAGCAATAGAGTTCCATTCCGATTCACTTCCATAGTAACAAATAGAAGCTAAATTAGAACAATTGGAAAATGCAGATCTTCCAATTTTTTTCAATACAGAAAAATCAACATTTACAATAGCTGTAGACGCAAAAGCACTACGACCTATAGATTCTGTACCAGAAAAATCAAACTGGTTCAAATTTGTACAATACTGAAATGAATAATTACCAATTTCTGTGATAGATTCAGCTTTAAATGAACTTAATTCACTACAGTTCATAAACGCCTTTGCCCCTATTTTAGAAATAGGCGAATCACATACAAAAGAATTTAACTGTGAGCATTTTTCAAAAGCAGAATCTCCAATATTGGGCTTGCCTTTAATCGTCACTTCTTTTAATAATCCGCAACTAGAAAAAGCAGTTTTGCCAATTGTTACTTCTGGTTTTTCAAAGGAAACCTTTTCTATACTTGTATTAGAAAGTGCAGCCTGTCCTAATGTTTCAACCGATTCTAAATTAATTGACTGTAATGACGATACCTTGTAAAAAGCAGCATATCCAATTTCCTTTACAGACGAAGCTAAAATAACATTTTTTATGTTGGGATAAGCGTTTAGATGATTATCAAAATTATTCTCTCCTATTTTGGTAATGTTATCTCCAATCTCTATTGTTACCGCATTAGCAACTTCTGCATTTTTTAAATACCAATTGCTAGTACTTCCATCTTGAGTATTATCAGGTAAAGCTGCCGGCTCAGAAGCTTTAAATGATAACACTTTTGTTTCACTGTCGTATTTAAAAGATATTTTGGATTCGTTATCTAATGGAGTCCAGTCATTATTTGATTCATCATTATTTGATTCAACTTGTTCTTCTATTTGTGAAGAAAATGAATCGGTAATCTCTTCATCACCAGATGTAAAGTCATCAGAATCTTTTTCTAAAAAATCCGATATACCAGTGCTTTCTTCAACTTGTTCTTCACTGTAAAACGAATCCTCTAGGGCTTTTGCGCCCGTGTTAAGAGGCGCAAAAGCTAACATTGCTAAAGAGACTAAACATATCGAACAAATTTTCTTTTTCATTAGTTGTTACCTTCGTTTGTCCAAAAGAAATGAGTTGTATCGTAACTCAATACCATAGAAACGATTTCTTTGTCGTTATTCGCTGTTTTTACAGGAACATATGTTTCTCCAAGAGTTGTTTTGGGATATGAAGATGTATTTTCCAGCTCAATGTCAGAGCCCGGGTACCACATCCATGAGCTGCCTACCCATGTAGCGCTAATCATGTTCTTATTGGAATCATATTTGGGATTGGTGTTTTCACCTTTAATACCCACTTTTTTTCCGCTGATGACAATATAGTCCAAATACTGGTCGTTTTTTTCATTCCATCCCAATACATATTTCCCATTGTAATTTGCAACCGCTTCATCTAATGCTTCCTTATAAGTCATATCAGCTTCGATTCCGGAAACTTCAAGTACTGGTTCAGTTCCATAAGTAGTAAGAGTTGGTTTTCCAAGATAAGTATTATCAGATTCACCCTGTGTCCACTCTCTAAAATATACTTTTAATGTTGCCGCCTGAGCTGCGACACCAGTGCTAAGAGTCATTGCTGCTGCGAGTGCTACTGAACTAATTTTTTTGATCATTTTGTTCATCATACTTGATTTCTCCCTTCTTGAGACAATTAATTGTCTTCTACACATTTTAGTTTTTAGAAATAGAGTTTCATTTGCCTTAGCCTTAGGCCCCTCCTTCCTTTTTCTAACCATTCTCCAAATTCAAATACACTTAAGCATCGGGCAAGTGTTTTGATTATAGAAAACGGTTTTTAGACAATAAAAGCGGAGTCTTCCTGACCGCAGGAAGCTCCGCCTATACAACGTGTTGGATATGCTGACTCAAAGCATCTTTGCTTCACACAGGTAAACACTCATTGGTTTAGTTCCAGAGTCACACTGGATTTCCTTAAACAGATTCACATTTGAATCCGACCGCGTCTGGTTATGTAATTGCCACTATCAATATAGCATTTGTTCACAATTTTGTCAATAAATTTCAACAAAATATTTTCTTTATCCAAAATAATTTTATTCAATTTTGTTTTAACTCACATCCGGTATATTACAGAGGCTAAAAGATCGGCCTGATACCGATAGTGATTTTCCACGTATCAGCGGGGATACCGATTACTCCGCACACCACTGCCGTTAAGCTTCTTCTACAATTCCTCCCACTACCTACGCTTCACTTAGAGGTAGGGATTCCTTGCTTTTCTGCAAACCGTCCTCCCTTCTAAAACGGCTACATAACTAATATGTAACACATCAATAAAAGGGAAAACATTTTTTTCTTTGGCAGGTTATAACTTAGTGGTGATTTGAAGGGGAGGTTGTTTGAAAACTGATTGTTGAAATAGTATCAAATGTGACTAAATAGTATTAGATGGCAGCACAGGTAAGAAAAAAGTTATTACATAATACCAGGTATCATGTAATAGTATTAAAAGATCAATGAAGGGGACAAAAATTAACCTGGAAACTGTCACATTTGGTGTTCAAAAAAATTGTTGGTTCCGTGTGTTATTGAGTGTTATCTAGTGTTAAATGGTATCAAATGACACACAATATCATGTACTGGATGATACTACATAGCACTATATGATGTAAATGCGTTTAGATGGAAACAGCATTTCACAGACATCCGGGAACGTAAATGCAACGCGCACATTCACATTTGGATCAATATTCCCATTTTCGTCACATTTCATAATAGAATTAACTTCACCACCTATATATCTAGCGGATTTGTCAATTTTGAGCAATATTTCATCATTTAAAGCTAAACTAAAAAGTCATTAAATATCGTTCCAACTGTATTTATATTTCTATGTTCCATTCGTATCCTCCTCTGCTCTTTTGATTCTTGCTGTTACGGTTTCCGGTAAGCATTCAAACGCTTCTGCAATTGCATTTTTACTGTATCCTTCCAGAAACAGCTTTTTCATCATTTTTTCCTGCTCTTTTTTCTTCAGCTTTTTCAGGGAGGAATCCCTGATCTTATGCTTCAGGATTTTTTTACTTAACGGATGATCCGGTCCATATTGATAGATCTTCCAGGCCTCCGCTGCGTTCAGCCCGCACACAATTGCCAGTACTAGGCAATAATAGCCTGCATACTCTTCATCTTTTATGCCATCACCCTCTTTATAGTTCTAAAGTTTTTCGGTTCCCGGCATTTTCCATTTATGCATGTCCTCCTTCCTGTTCTGCAAGAAACTTTTTTACGCCTTCCCGATCATATTCTGCCAGCTTTTCCAAATCAAAACGCACCAGCCGATAATCACAAAATCCAGAATGCTCCACTCTTTGCAGCACTTCTCCAAGCTTGTATTTTCGGATAAACGAAAGCTTATACTTGCACTCAAAATCTGAGATAAATGCTTCGTTTATTTTTATATTCTCAGCTGGCAAGCTTACTGTTAAAATGTCATACAGTTCCTCTTCCTGATCTTTTTTCTTGATCATTGCGATAAAAAGCCTGTTTTTGCAACGATAAGAATCCACTTTCAAAATGAGTTCTTCTTTGCACAGACTTCCTTCGTATTCCAAAGTTTTCTGTTCCATGTTCTTCCTCCGATATGCTTATATTTTTTTTGAATTATCCAGTAACTCCTTTCCATTGTATTTGCTCCCTTTGCCTGGATTCTGGAATTTTTGACAACAAAAAAAGACACCAAAAATCCATTCCAGGTTTTTGATGTCTTTCTATATTTTCCAGATCTATTGTCTCAAATGATTGCTTCTGATTCGCACCAGAACTAAATTTCCCTGTATAGAGTGCTATGCATAAACGATAATTCGATTATAGAATAGCACAATATATAGTGTGCGTCAATTACATGTTTCCATATATTGTATTTTCGTTTTCTCTGACAGTCTGCAGCTTCACGTATCAGGAGCATCGTCTCTCCATAAACCATTTATCAAATTCATAGTATAAATGACTCTCTTTTCCATTCACCATTACGGTGTAACAAATTCCGGTTCCACCTGCTTTTCGACTAGCACAGCGCTCCCTTGCAAGAATACGGTCCACATGATATTTTTCCCCATCTTCCCAGATAAAGTCCACCGGGCTCATAGTTCCATCTTTGTCAAAATTGACAAGGACATCCACATATACTTTTGCATTTTCCATTTACCAATTACCTCCCATTAAAATACCCTATCGGATGAACCGTGTGGGAACTTTGTGCATCCAGACTTGCAAGAGCTTTATCCTGATACATAAAAGCTTTTTGCACACTGAAATAGCCAAACCGTCTGCGGATGTCATCCACCGCCTGATCCATTTTCTCCTGTTTTTCTCGTTGTTCCTCGCTCACAAATAAGTTAAACTGTATAGGAATATCGGATAATACCAGACTTTCTGCACGAACGCCCAGGCTTCTGATCGGATGCTGCCAGTTATAATGTTCTCGAAAGAGCTCGTTGGCAGCTTTCATAATCTCATTTGTAATATCCGTGGGACGCTCTAACTTTTTCTGCCGGGAAAAAGAATATAACCCATTATCCCGGATACTGATGGATACCACCTTGCATTTAAACCCATGTTTTCGAAGCCTGGCTGCAACACTTTCCGCTAACGCCATCAATACAATCTGCACATCCAGGTTATTTTCCAAGTCCCTGGGAGTTGTGGTACTATTGCCAATAGATTTAACAGGTGCTTCATATCCCTGGGGTGATACTGGCGACTCATCCCATCCATTTGCAAAAGTATAAAGCACCAGACCCATTTTTCCCAATAAACGTTCCAGAAATTTAGGATCCGACAGGGCAAGCTCGCCAATTGTTTTAATCCCATAACGGTTTAATGTATTTCTGGTAGAACGTCCGACGTACAAAAGATCTGCAGCCGGAAGTCTCCAGAGCAGTTCTTTGTAATTTTCCTTCGTAAATGCCGTAATCCCATCAGGCTTTTTGTAATCACTTCCAAGCTTGGCAAAAATCTTATTCCAGGAAATCCCAATGCTGACTGTAATTCCCAGTTCTCTTTTCACCCTCCTGCTTATCTCCTCTGCGATTTTCCTTCCGCCCCCTTTTAAAACTGTGCTGTCCGTAACGTCTAACCAGGCTTCATCACATCCATACGGTTCAACCAGATTCGTATACTCTCCATAGATTTCCCTTAACATAGAAGAAAACTTTAGATACAGATCCATCCGGGGTGGAACAATCACAAGATCCGAACAGGCTATTTTTGCCTGCCAGAGTGCCTGTCCAGTCTTTACCCCCTTTTTCTTTGCAATGTAATTGGCGGTCAATATAATCCCATGCCTGGCTTCCGGATCCCCGCCTACAGCCATGGGACACCCGGCATATTCCGGATGGTATAGCATTTCTACACTGGCATAGTCGGGTAAGAGAAGAGCATTACTGTCCTTCCCTCCCCTAAGAACCGTACGTGATAGTTTCCCATCATACGGCTCAAGCCTTATAAAGCCTATTGCTGCCACAATAAGCCGGTTGTATATCATTCGTATACAAATTTGAAATTGCTGTAGGATTTATTTTTGCGTTCAGCGAAGTATTCCATCCAAATTTCATCGTAGGGATTCGCTTCCGCTTTAATACGTGTAAAACGGGTAATGTTTGTGTCGGTTGCATATACTAATGCGAGATAATTATCCTCCGTCAGCTTTTCAGAGAAAGTCCAGCTACGGTTTCCGATTCTGTGGAAATATTTATCTCTTATCCATGCGGCTGGTTTGTTTTTATGTCTACGTCGGCACCATCTCCATAGCGCCTTGAATGTCTGCCAGTCCACATATCTAAATGCAACCGAAGATACGTTATACTTCTGAAAGTTCACCCATCCTCTGATAATAGGATTCAGGCATTTGATCAGATCGGATTGCTTGCCCGTTCGGAACTTCTTAATTGTTCCACGAATTTTACGCATAATTGATTTAACATTCTGTTTTGATGGTTTGGTAAGTAATTTATCCCCATATTTACGAATATTACAACCCAAAAAGTCAAATCCATCGTGTATGTTCGTAATAACTGTCTTTTCATCCGATAATTCTAATCCTCTTTCATGCATGAACTCTTTTACTAAAGGTAGTACCTCGTTTCTTAATAGTTCCTCTGATGCTCCTGTAATAATGAAATCATCTGCATAGCGCACCAGATTTACTTTTGGATTTATCTGTCTACCTTTCGACCAATACCGTTTGAACTTATTCTTCAATAATCTTTCTAATCCGTCCAATACATAATTACACAGCGTCGGTGAAATAGTACCTCCCTGTGGTGTTCCTTGGTCAGTAGCATTGAGTTTTCCCTTTTCCACAAATCCAGCTTTAAGAAATTTGTGCAAAATTTCTTTGTCCATAGGGATATTCTTTTGCATCCATTCATGATTTATGTTATCGAAACATCCTTTTATGTCACCTTCCAACACCCATTCTGGTGCTGTTTTTCGAGCCAAGTCGACAAAACCTTGCTCTATAGCGTCTTGAACACATCTGTTGGGTCTGAATCCGTATGAAGTGCCGTCTGCCAGAGTTTCTGTGACTGGTTCCAGTGCCATTTTGTGTAATGTTTGCATTGCCCTATCTTTCATTGTAGGAATACTCAGTGGTCTCTTTTTTCCATTTTTCTTTGGAATGTAGATTCGTCTGAGCGGTTGAGGTTGGTATCCTCTTCTCTGAAGTGTGAATATGGCGTTAAATTTGTCCTCATTACTTATCCAACACACGCCATCTACTCCAGGTGTTCTTTTACCCTTGTTTTCTGTTACTCTTTTTACAGCAATTGCTTTTGCATAAAACGAATGAGTCAGAGTCCATTGTAAGGATTTGATTTTTCCTACTCTGTTCTCCTTTACAGCCTTTGCAATACGCATCTGCAGTTTCTTAACCTCATATTCAGCTGTTCCAAAATCAATATCCTTCCAGCTCTTAATGTGATTTGAAGATGCACACGATTTCTCGTACATTTGCATTTCTCCTTTCAGAAATTCTGCTAATTCTCTTGCAACATAAGACCAGACGGAAGTCTGCCCCCTTTCGGGTGAGTATATTCTCTATCCTTCTCATTACAAGAAGGCATTCGCTTTCTCCGTCCTCCTTACCCGCACATCTATCGGTTTCCCTTACGGGTTACTTTCCGTATCTTTATGGAGATATACGGGCTTACCTTGTTCCACTACATTTATGCTGGTAGATTAGGCTCCACCTTTCTGCCGACGGTTCTATAGTCCGTGTGGTGGCTGTTTCAACCCCCAACCAAACCGCATTCCCATTTTGGGCCAGGCCCAGCAACCTTTGGCCTGTTCGCGCATAACGGCATTTACCAGTGATTCAGATATCTTAGCCATTCTATCCCAGTCATCATCTCAAGTCAGTGTTGCTCTTACTTGTTCTTATCCTCACGGAATCAGTTCTACATCTCTGTAAAGATGATTTTTCATATCTCGTTTCCTCATAGCAGTTACCCGCTACTTTGTAGATATTAGACTCAACTGACGGAACAGCAGGTCTTACACCTTACGGTAAGACAATAAATGTAGTGACTTTCAAGTCACACGAAGCAATTCGCATCACTATGCAATATTATACGTTCCACATCCTTCACCTTCTCGAACATTTGTTCTTTCTCGTTTATTATAGCCATTTCAAACCAGAATGTAAAGTGGTAATCTTCACCAGAGCATTTTTACCCCCAAATATCGGGACGAAACTTCCTCTTTTATACTTAAAACTGCCCCAGTTTTAACAAGGAAATTTGCCCCACCTGCTAGAGAACGATACACTTCTCTCTGTATGCACCAATACAAGAGAGGAGGTTTGAAAGAAGGTGTATGATTTGCAAGATTGGGCAGCTGTTCAGCGAGTTTATAAACAGACAAGATCAAAACGAGCAACTGCAAAAATACTTGGAATGTCCAGAAATACTGTTAGGAGTCTTTTAGAAGAAAAAGAGACATCTGTGTATAAACGTCCAGTTTATAATAGCAAGATTGATGATTTCAAAAACAGATCATCGAATGGCGATGCGAACCGTTTCTTTTAAATGGAACACGGATCTTTAGAGAATTGAAAGCAAGAGATTATACAGGAAGCATTAGTCCCGTTTATCGGTATCTGTCGAAAATTGATGAGGATTTCAAAGACCACATCAGTTCCAAAGCTAACTGTTAGACATGCCCTGCTTATGGCAAGACATCTGGGAACAGAACTTAATGCTTGTCCCTGCTACTGACCGCGCAAGAGATAAAAATCAAGAGACCATTCAACTAAATCAAATTTGCTCATTCTTTTTTCTCCTTTTCAGTAGCGGCAGTGTCAAATTTTACTACCCCACAATTACAGAGTATCCATAGATTTCTTTTTATTGTTTGATTTATGAACCGGCAATTCATCATACATTGCCTTGAAGAGTCCAGCCAGGTATTCTTTACTGTCCACGTTTTCTACTAACAGCATCTCTTTTGCCCCTTCATATGGTAATTCATAAA
>UMLB01022300.1_pt1 | contig 18861 bp, 18 predicted proteins | sample 1966481 | NCBI WGS metagenome assembly UMLB01 (sample SAMEA4836192, study PRJEB28245) | human gut metagenome | biome: gut microbiome; material: fecal sample | place: Denmark | collected 2008 | reverse complement strand
TACGTTCAATATAAAGCAAAAATACAGACCGAATCCTAATGACAGATTTGGGGTTAAATGACTATTGGGGCTTATCTTAAAATTGTCGCCAAAGAGAACCAACCGGTTGTCTTTGGCGACAAATTTTATTATCTCACATAGTCTACAAAAGCGTATCTGTAGGCATGTTTCTCGTCTATGTCGTGGTCTTCACGCTTTTCTTCTCTCCATCCGTCAAACTCAGGAAAGAATGTGTCGGCATCTTCCGGCGTGTCCTCTATCTCTGTAAGACACAGTCTGTCGGCATGTTTTATGGCCTGTTCGTAGATGCTTGCCCCACCTATTATATATATGTCCTCGTCAGCAGAGCAGTTGGCCAGGGCTTCGTCGAGCGATGTGTAGCAGTCGCATCCGGCGAAGTCGCGCTTGCTGCGGCTCAGGACGATGTTGCGTCTGTTGGGCAGTGCCCCTTTCGGCAGCGATTCAAAGGTCTTTCGTCCCATTATTATTGTGTGTCCTGTGGTAAGGGCCTTAAACCGTTTTAGGTCGTTTGGCAGCCAGTAAATCAGTTTGTTGTCTTTTCCTATCGCCCGGTTTTGTGCCACGGCGGCAATGATGGTTATTTGCATGATATCTCAGTAGTTAAAGTAGTTATAGTAGTTAAAGTAGTTAAAGCCATTACCTTTATTGCTGCATTCTGCTGTTGTTATTGTCAATATTCTTGTTGTCGGATGTTTTTCCGGTAAGACTAATGACTTTAACTACTTGGCGAACAACGTGAGCAGTAACTTCTTTAACTACTTTAACTACAGAAATTTATACACTCACCTTTCCTGCAATATGCGGCCAGGGATTATAGTTCTCGAGAGTGAAGTCTTCGTATTTGAAGTCGAAGAGGTCTTTTACGTCGGGGTTGAGCTTCATTACAGGCAGAGGGCGCGGGGTGCGCGTGAGCTGCAGGTCAACCTGCTCAAGATGGTTAAGATATATGTGCGTGTCGCCGGTGGTGTGGATAAACTCGCCCGGCTTTAGTCCCGTCACCTGTGCAACCATCATCAGAAGCAGTGCGTAGGATGCAATGTTGAACGGCACGCCGAGGAATGTGTCGGCGCTGCGCTGATAAAGCTGAAGACTCAGGCGGCCTTCTGCCACGTAAAACTGGAACAGACAGTGGCACGGCGGCAGGTGCATCTGCTCAATGTCGGCCACGTTCCATGCGCTTACTATTATGCGCCTTGAGTCAGGAGTGTTCTTTATCTGGTTGATGATGTTCTTTATCTGGTCTATGTGTCCGCCGTTGTGGTCGGGCCATGAGCGCCACTGATGGCCGTAGACCGGACCGAGTTCGCCGTTCTCGTCGGCCCATTCGTTCCATATCCTTACGCCGTGTTCCTGAAGATATTTAACGTTGGTGTCGCCCTTAAGGAACCAGAGAAGCTCGTAGATGATAGACTTCAGATGCAGTTTCTTGGTCGTAAGAAGCGGAAAACCGTCGTCAAGATTAAAGCGCATCTGATTGCCGAAGATGCTTATGGTGCCCGTTCCTGTGCGGTCGTGCTTCATAACGCCTTCGGTCTTGATGCGTCTTAGCAGGTCGAGATATTGTTTCATCGTTGTTTATTTTGTTCTGATTATTTCATTGTATTCGTCAGGCACATGACTGCTCTTTACCTTCCATTCTGCCGGGTAAAGGTTGTTTGCCCTGTTGCCTATGTTCTTTTCGAATCCGAGCGGCACGCCGTTGAACTCTACCAGCACGTAGCCACGCGGCGTGTCGGCCGGTAAGGTTACAGCCTCTTTGCGCAGAAAGCTCATGGCCTGTGCGTAGTTGAGTTCTGCCTGCGCAAAAGTGTCTTTGTTGAGTGCCCTCGACAGGGCGAGAGCCTGTGCCGGAATGATGTCCTTGCCCTTGCTTTCGCCGATGGTTATTCCCGCCGACAAAATCTTAAGCGACTTTGCAGCAGCGTCATACACGTCGCGCCACGCCTTAGGTATGGCTGACGTGATGTTGTCAGAGGTTACAAAGTCGAATCTGTCAGGGTCCTTAATCCAGTCGCGGTTGCAGCTTGCCGCCTCTTTCTTGCTGTTGCGCTGCTTGTCTTTTTTAGCCTTCTTGTCCTTACGCGGCGTGTCGTTGGCGTCGCGTTCGCCGTTCTTGCGCATCACGGCCATGAATATTCCTTCGCCGCGAGTAAGTCCGGGCAGGAAACGGTACACAGGCTTGTCGAATCCGCTTAGCAGCGAGCCGGTTATCTTCCAGCTGTCGTCAATGTCAACGGGCAGCAGCTCTGCGCCCAGCTCTTCGGTTATATATCTTATGTTTTCTTCGTCTTCTTTGGTGTTGAACGTGCATGTTGAGTAAATCAGCAGGCCGCCCGGCTTCAGGCACTGCCACACGTCGCTCACAATCTCGCGCTGTAGCCGCCAGCATTTCTCCACGTTCTGCACGCTCCATTCGCTTATCGCCGTGTCGTCTTTTCTGAACATTCCCTCGCCCGAACATGGCACGTCGGTGAGAATTACGTCGAACATAAGACGGCTCTTGCCGAAGTCGCGCGGATAGTTGTTGGTGACAATCACGTCCTCATGACCGAATTTCTGCATGTTTTCAGCCAGAATCTGTGCACGCGTCCTCATCGGCTCGTTGCTTATCAGCAGGCTGCCTTCGGGCAGGGCTGCTCTCGCCACGGTCGACTTTCCGCCCGGGGCGGCACATAGGTCGAGCATGGTCAGCGGCCCGTCGGACGCATACTGCCTCATGACACGGTCGAGAAACATCGACGATGCTTCCTGAACATAATACAGTCCGGCATGGAGCAGGGGGTCGAACGTGAAGTTTGGCCGTGAGTTAAGATAATATCCGCTGTCGCACCAGCCAACCTTTCCGTCAGAAAGACTTTCGGCAGGTGAGCCGCTGGCACACTTAAACGGATTGATCCTTATGCTCACGGGCGGCTCGTCGGCCAGTCCGCGGCTTATGATGCTCCACAACTCGTTGCCTGTAAGCGCTTTAGTGTAATTTATAAAATCTTCCGGCAGTGTCATTTAAATATGCAGTGTGATTAGTGCAGGCAAAGTTACAAATAATTTTAATGTGCGCAACCAAAAAGGTGTCTTGATTTTTTTGTGCCGGCCCTTATATGCATGCCTTCGTGTGTATGTGCCGTGCCGCAACGCATTTTTGTGTCATGGCGCGACTCTCTTGCGGCGCTTTGAAATGTCTGAGTTTTGCGCTGTGTAACACGTTGATATTCAATGTGTTTGCAAAAGACCGTCTTTTGTCTTCTAAAAGGTGCCCTTTTAGCGTGCAATTTGTGGCCTTTTGGAAGGTAAAAGCATACCTTTTGCAAAACCGCCGTTCACGGGCTGTTTTATTGAAGATGTTCGGTGGCGTTATTCCTGCATGACGGAAGAAATGAGATAAAAATGCATTTTTTTGAAAATTTCTTGTTTTCCGTGCAACCTTTTCACCCTTTCATACGTCTAACGGATAGAACAAAAAATAAAATTAAGATATGAAAAAGTTATTTATCATTTTAGCCATGGCAGCCACGCTGGCCGCTCCTGTTCAGGCTCAGAAGTCGCTCTACAGGCACAATCCGCAGGTGGTGAACAGCCAGACGGCTGCCGACACGGGCGAGGTGGTGGCCTATTCAGACACAACGGGCGCAGCCCGCGACACAAGTGCGGCTCAGACAACAGCCTCAGACGAAGACGAGGCAGTAAGCGTAAAGCAGTTTGACGACGTGTCCGACCCGTTTACGCTCATTGCATATCTGGCCGATTTGGGCGGCCCGGGCAGCGTATTGGTGGCCATTGCCTTTGTGCTGCTGTGCATCCTGGTGGTGCTTTCGCCGTTCCTTTTTGTCGCACTCATCATCTATCTGGTGCTGAAAAACCGCAACCAGCGCTACCGTCTGGCAGAGAAGGCCATGGAGAGCGGGCGCCCTATACCCGATAATCTGCTGAAGAAAGACGACTTCAGCAATGAGGCTCTATGGAAGAAAGGCGTAAAGAACGGCTGTCTCGGCATCGGTCTTGTGGTCTGCTTCTACATCATCGGCGCCAATCCGCTCACCGGCATAGGCTGGCTCGTGTTCTTCTACGGTCTCGGTCAGTGTATCATTGCCCGCACCACAGGCCGCAGAAAGCGTACTGACGAAAGCGATTTCTTCATGGACGACATAAAAGACGAGCCGGACGGCGATAAGGAAAAGTAATATTACGGGGTAGAAGGTGAAACAGCTTAATGACATATCGTTGGTTACGAGGGTGGCCGTTTTTCACGACAAGAAGGCGTTCGACGCGCTTGTCGTGAAATATCAGGCGGCCGTCAGGAGGTTCTTCCTCAGCCAGACGCTGGGCGATGAGCAGCTCAGCGACGACCTGGCGCAGGACACCTTCATCAAGGCCTACACCAACATAGGGCGTTTCAGGGGGCTGTCAGGTTTTTCCACGTGGCTTTATCGCATAGCCTACAATGTGCTTTATGACTACAGACGGTCGCATAAGGTTACAGACGACGTAAGCTCTGTGCCGGCAGACCGCAGTGTGGCGCAGGCTGACAAGGGCCTGAGCATCGACATCTACTCGGCACTGAAACTGCTGAAAGACGACGAGAGGCTCTGTCTGACGCTGCAGATAATCGACGGACTGTCCGTCGACAAGATATCAGAGATAACCTCACTGCCGCTGGGTACGGTGAAGTCGCATCTCTCAAGGAGCAAACACAAACTTGCAAATTATTTAAAGGATAATGGATATGACAGATAACAATGACGATGTTCTGGTAAAAAAGTTCTTCAGCGAAAACCGCATAGACGTGCCCGACGATGGATTTTCAAGGCGTGTCATGCGCCGTCTGCCCGACCGCACACGGCGCATCAGCCGTCTGTGGACAGCTGTGTGTGTCGTTATAGGACTGCTGATTTTCTTCAGAAACAAGGGCTTCTCGGTTCTTGTGTCGTGCTTCGACGGCATATTCTCAGATGTCCTTGCCCGCCATGAGCAGCTCAACAATCCTCATCTGCTGTTGCCTGTGGCAATGGTGCTGATACTTTTGTGGGGCGTAGGCTTTGCCGTCCGCGAGCGGTGAGCGGCGTGCATGGCGTTTATCTGCGGCTTCATGATATGATGTTGCGCCTTTCCGGCATGGCGGATTATGTGCCCGTGCCTGCCGCCAAGGCGCATATAGCTTTATCAGATACAATAATCCCCGGAACTGCACATGCCGTTCCGGGGATTATTGTGTTACATCTCTATCACGAAGCCGTCGTCTTCAGAGCCTCCGTTATCCTGTTCCTTAGCCTTTGGAGGATTCTTTAGGTTGCCGTTTTCGTCAAACATTCCGTATGTTATTCTCAGCACTATGAACTCGGTGCGGCGGTTCAGCTGGTTGCATATCTCCTGTTTGTCCTTGTCAAGTTTCTTTATAAACTCTTCTGTCAGCACGTCGCCTTCCTTCAGCCACGGATATTTCTCCGTCAGCTTCTTGCGTATCGTCTTCGGTTTTTCCTTGCCGTAGCCCACCGGCGACAGGCGGTCTTTGGCTATTCCGTGCTCTATCAGATAGTTTACCACGGCCTCGGCTCTCTTCTGCGACAGCGTCTTGTTATATTCCGCACTGCCCTTATAGTCGCAGTGTGCGCTCAGCTCTATGGTAACGTTGGGGTTCTCGTTCAGCAGCTTGATAAGTTCGTCGAGCGCCTTGGTCGACTCCGGCCGCAGCGAATACTTGTCAAAGTCGTAGAAGATGTTGTCTATCAGCACCGGCACACGTATCGAGGCGAGCGGAAACTGCAGCACATATTCTTCTGATTCTGTCACCGGCTTCACCCTCAGTTCTTCCTTATGGTTGAGGAAGCCCTTGCATGTGGCAAGCATCATGTAGTCAACATTCGGGCTTATCACCTGTGTGAAAGAGCCGTCGCCCTTCACGTTCAGCTTCAGGTTGGTGCCGTCGCTGCCTATCATATACACCAGGGCGTCGGGCAGTTCGTAGCCGTCCATCTCGTATACCCAGCCTTTCACGGTCTGTATTACCTCAGGTTTCTCAAAGCTGTATATGTGGTCCCAGCCTCTGCCGTCGCCTCTGTTCGACGAGAAGTAGCCGCGGTTATGCGGACCTTCGAAGGTCATTCCGAAGTCGTCTCCATACGAGTTGAGCGGATATCCCGGGTGTTCAAGCACAAATTTCTTTGTCCTTTTGTCCACTTTGGCTATGTATATGTCGAGTCCGCCGAGGCCTTTGTGGCCGTCAGACGAGAAGTAAAGGTCGCCGTTCGGCCTGAATGTAGGGAACATCTCGTTGCCCGGCGTGTTGACAGGTTCGCCCAGATTCTCCACGCCTCCAAGTCCGTTGCTCGTAAGTCTCACTCTCCATATGTCATATCCTCCTTTTCCTCCCGGCATGTCCGATGTGAAGTAGAGCCATTGTCCGTCGGGCGATACGGCAGGATGGGCATAGCTCGACAGCGTGTCGCGTGTTATCTCGAGGGCCGAAGCCTTGCCCCATGCTGCGTCAGAGCGGTTAGATGTTACAATGGTTGCATATCTCGGATAGTTCGGGTCGGTGGTGCATTGTGTGAGATACATCTGACTCTGGTCCGGCGTAAAGCAGCATGCGCCTTCGTCAAACTCAGTGTTGAGGCCTGAAACAATGGCTTCCGGCTTGCCCCATTTGCCCTTGTCGTCCTTCTGCGACACAAATATGTCGCCGGCTTTGGTGCCCGTTATGCCGCTAAGTTCGTCGCCTTCGGCCTCGTTTCTCGTTGAGGTGAAGTACAGTTGGTCGTATTCGTCACCGAAGAGCATGGGCGAATAGTCGGCCCGGCGCGAGTTGAACACGTCCATCTTTTTTACTATATATCTCGAGCCGGCTTCCTTTTCGGCCTGTGCTGTCTGTGCCGACAGCAGTCCGGTTTTGGCAAGTTCGTTGTCGGGAAGTGAGTCGAGCACGAGCTGAAACTCCTTTGCAGCCTCCTTGTAGCTGCCGTTTTTCATCAGCACACGTGCAAAGGAAAGGTGCGTTTCTATGTCGGCCTTGTTGTATCTTATCGTGTTCCGGTATGCCGCAATAGCCTTTTGTGTTGAGTTTATGCGGTCGTAGCATCCGGCAAGTTTCTTTGCCCGTTCGCCTCTTTTGTCCTTGTCTTTAGGCGAAGTCTTGTTATATGCCGTCTTAAATTCGGCCGCAGCGTCGTAATATTCACCCAAGGCGAGATATTTCTCGCCTTTTTTCATGTAGTGATCGGCGCCGCACGACGCTGTAAGCAGCATCGTAATGCATATTATTATGAGTGTGTAAAGCTTTTCTTTCATCACGAAACCTTAGTTGTTATATATAAAACCAATGTACAAGAGCTGTAAAGCCCTTCGTTATTATATAATAACACAAAAAGGCCTGATTTATTGTTTAAAAGGCAGTCTGAATGTGCATCCTTCTTTCCAGCGGCTGCATCCGTAGGCCGTTTTGCCTTTTATGATATGTCCCTGGCCGCATATTGGGCATGCAGAGCCTACTATCGAGTCGTCGGCCTGCATCGTCTGCTGTGACGGTTCGGGTTTGGCTGTCTGTGCCGCATCGGCATTCTGCGTTGCGTCAGGCTGTTTTTCGGCAGTCTTTACGGTCTTGCTTTCCGGCTTCTTTCTTGGTTTCGACGCCTTCTTCTGCGTCTTTTTCTTCATGTCTTCGTCACTCATTATTGTTACGTGACGGTTGCTGTTGTCGGCCAGAACGTCGTTGACTATCGTGGTGATCTGTTCTTTCAGTTCGTTGATAAACTGTCCGGCGTCATATTTCTTGTGTTCAATGTCGCGCAGTTTCTTCTCCCATATACCCGTGAGTTCGCAGCTCTTGAGCAGTTCTTCCTTGATGGTGTCAATGAGTTCTATGCCCGTAGGAGTGGCAACTATGTTTTTTCTTTCGCGCTTGATGTAGCGTCTCTTGAACAGAGTCTCGATAATGTTGGCTCTCGAAGACGGCCTTCCGATGCCGTTCTCCTTCAAGGCGGCGCGCAACTCCTCGTCGTCGACAAACTTTCCGGCCGTTTCCATAGCCCTGAGCAGTGTTGCTTCGGTGTAATATTTGGGCGGAGTGGTCCATTTCTCGGTGAGTGTCGGCGTATGGGGGCCGCTCTCTCCCTTTGTGAATGCCGGCAATGTGCGCTCCTCGTCGGAGTTGTTTGCAGCATCGTTGTCGGCGTTTTGTGCTTCCTTGTCATACAGAACGCGCCATCCCGGGTCGTTTATCTGCTTGCCGCTGACCTTAAAGTCAACGTCCTCAACCTTACCTATGACGGTGGTTGTGGAGAACTTGCAGTCGGGGTAGAACACGCTGATGAAGCGGCGGGCTATCAGGTCGTAGACGTTACGCTCGAGGTCGGTAAGGTTAGAAGCCGGAACGCCGGTGGGGATGATGGCGTGGTGGTCGGTTACCTTAGACGAGTCGAACACCTTCTTGCTCTTTGGCAGCTTGGCGTTTGCAAGCGGAAGCGTGAAGGCTTCATAGCCCCTGAGCCCCTTGAGGGTGGCGGGACACTTGGGATAGATGTCGTCGCTGAGATACTGAGTGTCCACACGTGGATATGTGGTGAGCTTCTTCTCGTAGAGCGACTGTATGGTGTTGAGCGTCAGTTCGGCGCTCATGGAGAACTTCTTGTTGCAGTCTACCTGCAGCGACGTAAGGTCGTAGAGATGCGGGGGAGCCTCTTTGCCGGCTTTCTTCTGCACGTCGGTTACGACAAAGGGCTTGCCTGCTATCTTGTCGAACGACTGCTCGCCTTCTTCCTTGCTGGTAAACTTGCCCGAAGTGGCCGTGAACAGCGTGTCGCGGTATATCGTTGACAACACCCAGTAAGGCTCCGGCTTGAAGTTGTCTATCTCCTTCTGCCGGTTCACTATCAGTGCGAGGGTGGGCGTCTGCACGCGTCCGATGGACAACACCTGCCTGTATTGTCCGTATTTTAGCGTGTAAAGCCTTGTGGCATTCATGCCGAGAATCCAGTCGCCTATGGCGCGGCTCAGTCCGGCGAGATACAGAGGCTGATATTCGTTCTGGTCTTTCAGCGACTGAAATCCCTCGCGTATGGCCTCGTCGGTCATCGACGATATCCACAGACGCTTGACGGGGCATTTGGCCTGAGCCTTCTGCATGACCCATCGCTGTATCAGTTCACCCTCCTGTCCGGCGTCGCCGCAGTTTATTATGCTGTCTGCTGCCTGCATGAGCTTCTCTATCACCGAGAACTGCTTGCGGATGCCGGCATCGTCTATCAGCTTTATGCCAAACCGCTGAGGCAGCATCGGCAGTGCGCTCAGGCTCCACCTCTTCCATAGGGGCGTATAGTCGTCGGGCTCTTTCAGGGTGCATAGATGACCGAAGGTCCATGTAACCTGATAGCCGTTGCCCTCCATGAATCCGTCGCACGGCTTTGTTGCGCCCAGGATTCGTGCGATGTCTTTTGCTACACTTGGTTTCTCTGCAATGCAGACAATCATATATTATGCTTTTATAAGATGTATTTTTTGTTTTATGTGAGATGATGCTGTCGCACAGGTTGAGCCGTATGGCCGTTGCCTGCGGCGGCAGAAGGGCATCAGTAGCCCAGGTCTTCGCCGACGAGAACCACGGTGTGGCGTCCTGCCGGATGAGAGTTGCGTGTGAAGTGGATATAGTTGCAGATGCTCTCTGGCGAGTTGCAGTTGTGGCATACGCCGTCTGTCAGACACGGAGTCTTGATGTCGAAGCGTGCCGCATTAATAGGACTTGCCGTAGAGCGTGCCCTTGCCAGTGCGCTCTGAACATCCTGTGCCACCTTGTTGAGTCCCACGACGAATATCACGTGCTTAGGTCCGAAGGTTATCGCTGCTACGCGGTTGCCGTTGCCGTCGATGTTTACTATCACGCCGTCTTCGCTTATGGCGTTGACGCTCGACAGATAGTAGTCGCACGAAAAAGCCTCGCGGTAAATCTGCTGCGCCTCGTCGCGCGTCTTGGCCTCGTCGCGGTCTAGCACCTTCAGGTCTCTTTCGTGCAGGGCCTTTGTCAGCCCCATGTCCCTTATGGTCATCGAGCCGCCCCACGTAACGCTGCTTCCGTCGGGAATCATGGCCGACACAGCCTTCACGGCCTCGGCCGCCGTGGCGCAGTAACAAGCCTCAAAATTGCGGCGTTTCAGGTTCTTGATCATCTTTGCAGCGAGCTTCTCGTTGCGTATCTCTTTAGGTGTCATAATGTTTCTGTAATTATATGTTTGGTGTGAAACAGGAGTGCAAAATTAATAAAATTGCTTCATACATCGTTGACTTTTAAGCATTGTTTATAAAAAAACTTTCCACCTATTATATATAATGCCGCCGTCGGCGCGACGTCATGACAGCTGAAACACTCTCGCCGTGTGTATGTTACGGGCAGGTTCACGCCGGTCGGAAACGGATAAAATATGCCTTTGTAAGTGGCTGATAATCAGGCGGTTTCTAAAAGGTGCCGTTTTACGTTGCAAAAGGGCACCTTTTGCAGCGTAAAACATGGTCTTTTGCAGCCTGAAAGGGCACCTTTTGCAAACCGTCCGTCCGGCGCGCCATATCTGTCTGGTGCCCTCATGCCTGCGAGGGCGTGGTCTGCAGTGAAGGCTCTGGATGCGTCGTGTCGGTGCCAGTCTGCAATGTCGGTTTTGCAGTCTGGAGCATTGTGCTGCCAAAGTGATTTTCTTTGCGCAAGAGAGGCTCAGTTTGTCGTCCCGTTGTGCTTGTCGTTCGCTTTAAAATTATTACCTTTGCGGTGGGCATGCAGCCTCCGCACAATGACTGAAATGTTTTTTGCCGGCGGTTAAGATGGTTGCGCCCGAATGCGTGGCAGGCTCTTGGCATGTTGTTTTGCAGTCGCCGCGTGCGGACAAGAAAAATACAAAAGATATGAAAACAGGACTTTTTATTCCCTGCTATGTCGATGCGCTGTATCCTGAGGTGGCGGTGGCTTGCTACAAGTTGCTGAAGCATCTTCAGGTAGACGTAACGTATCCGCTAAAGCAGACATGCTGCGGCCAGCCTATGGCAAACGCCGGCTTTGAGAGCAAGGCTGTGCCCTTGGCCGAGCATTTTGAGGACATCTTCAAGGGTTTCGATTATGTGGTGGCCCCTTCGGCCAGTTGTGCGGCTTTTGTAAAGCTCAACTATCCCAGACTGCTTCAGGGCAAGCATTTCTGCGAGACGTCAGACAAGATAATGGACATCTGCGAGTTTCTGCACGACGTACTGAAGGTAAAGTCGCTGCCCGGCAAGTTTTATCATAAGGTAAGTCTGCACAACTCCTGCCACGGAGTGCGCGAGCTTGGCCTTTCGTCGCCCAGCGAGCGCAATATCCCTAAATATTCAAAGCTCAAGGACCTGCTGTCGCTCGTAGAAGGCGTAACCGTCTGCGAGCCGGAGCGCGTTGACGAGTGCTGCGGATTCGGCGGCATGTTCTCGGTGGAGGAGCCAGAGGTGTCTACACAGATGGGCATCGACAAGCTGGAACGCCACATAGCCACGGGCGCTGAGTATATAACAGGCCCCGACAGCTCGTGCCTGATGCATCTGCAGGGCGTGGCAAAGCGGCAGCAGAAGGACATAAAGTTTATTCACATCGTACAAATTTTAGCGGCAGGACTATGAGCACACTACACAGAAAAGCAGCACAGACGTTCCTGAAGAACGGAGAGAACGCCAAGTGGCACGACGCCACGTTCTGGGCACTGCGCGACAAGCGCGACAACATGGCCATGGGACTAGACGAGTGGGAACGCCTGCGCGACACGGCCAGCGCCATAAAGCGCCACACCGTAACGCATCTTGACAAATATCTTGAGCAGTTTGCCACAAATGCCGAGAAGAACGGAGTGAAGGTTCACTGGGCAAAAGACGCAGAAGAGTTTAACAACATTGTGCTTGAAATACTCACGTCACACAACGTGAAGAAGCTCGTGAAGAGCAAGTCGATGCTGACGGAGGAGTGCGAGATGAACCCCTTCCTCGAGCAGCACGGCATAGACGTCGTTGAGACAGACCTCGGCGAGCGCATCCTTCAGCTTATGAAGCAGAAGCCGAGCCACATCGTAGTGCCGGCCATACATATCACGCAGGAAGAGGTGGGACATCTCTTTGAGCGCGTGCTCGGAAGCGAGAAGGGCAACTATGACCCCACATATCTTACATACCAGGCACGCATAAGCCTGCGCAACGAGTTTATGACGGCCGACGCAGGCATGACGGGCGCCAACTTCGGCGTTGCCGCCACGGGCGACATCGTGGTGTGCACCAACGAGGGAAATGCCGACATGTCTACCTCTGTGCCTAAGCTGCATATAGCCGCAATGGGCCTCGAGAAGGTGATACCCGACTACCGTTCGCTGGCTGTGTTCCAGCGTCTGCTCTGCCGCGCGGCCACAGGGCAGCCTACAACAGCCTTCACATCACACTTCCGCAAGGCGCGTCCGGACGGCGAGATGCACATAATATTGGTGGACAACGGACGCAGCGACATCATAGCGAACACAGAACATTGGGAGACGCTGAAGTGCATACGCTGCGGCTCTTGCATGAACACGTGCCCCGTCTACCGCCGCAGCGGAGGCTACTCATACACATACTTCATTCCGGGACCTATCGGAATAAACCTCGGAATGCTGAAAAGTCCGGTAAAATATTCCGACAACGTGAGCGCATGCTCGCTCTGCTGTTCGTGCGACAATGTGTGCCCCGTTAAGGTGAACCTGTCGGAACAGATATACAGATGGCGCCAGAACCTCGACTCGCTGGGCAAGGCTGACCCGATGAAGAAGGCCATGTCGGCAGGCATGGAGTATCTCTTCGGCCATCCGGGCCTCTACAGCACGTCGCTCAGATTTGCGCCGCTGGCCAACCATCTGCCGCGACTGCTGATGTATAACAAACTTAACGGGTGGGGCATAGGGCATGAGATGCCTGAGTTCCCGCGCGAATCGTTCCAGACAATGTGGAAGAAAGGAGAAGTGAAATGAGCACGAAGGAAGAAATACTTTCAAGATACCGCCGCAACATGAAGGTTACGGGGCAGTATGACATGCCCGACTTCGGCACTCTGAAGGGTGTTGAGTACGACAATCCTCTGGCGCAGTTTGTAGCCATGAGCGAGAATGTGGGCAGCCATGTGGTAGACCTGTCCGCCGGCGACGACATAAACAGTGTTATCAAGAGCCTCTATCCCGAGGCAAAGATGTTTGCGAGCAGTCTGCCCGAAATAACCATTGCCGACCGCAATCCCGACACCGTTGATAGGGCGCAGGACCTCAACGGAACCGACGTTGGCATTGTAAGGGGCGAAATAGGAGTGGCAGAGAACGGCTGTGTGTGGATTCCGCAGACCATGAAGGAGAAGGCCGTATGCTTTATCTCTGAATATCTTGTCATACTGCTCAGCCGCAAGAGCATCGTGAGCAACATGCATCAGGCATACGAGCGCATACAGTTTACCGACTATGGCTACGGCTCGTTCATTTCAGGACCGTCCAAGACGGCTGACATCGCGCAGGCTCTTGTCATGGGAGCGCAGGCTGCGCGAGGCGTAACCGTGATACTTACAGACTGAAATTCTGTAGTCTACAATACATAAATTAAGCCCAAACCGGCTGTTACTCTTTCTGAAAGATGTAATATAATAACCGGTTTGGGCTTTACTTTTTTGCTTGTTATGATTATTGTTGGCGTCAGAGTTCGAAGAAGAGCTTCTGCGTTACAGAGCATCCTATGGCCTCCTTAAAGTCGCAGAGACCGTTGTTGGGCACCCCGTCTTCGGTCGACGGGCCGATGTCGAGAATCCTGAAGCCTTTTTGATAGTAATATTCGAAGACCTTGTATGCAAGAAAATTCATAGTCCTTAGGCTAGCGTATTGCCTCAAGTCGCCCCAGTAAATCACCTGTGCCACGTCGTCCGTTACCTTAAACACCTGTGCGGCAGCCACGTCGGTGCCGTTGTGCGACACCACAAAGAAGTCGGCATCAATTATTTTCACCGTGTCGGCAACATTCTGCAGGCTCATTCTTAGCGGATAGCCGTGTTCCTTCCGGTTGATGCTTATCACGTCGTATGCCCTCGATATGTCGTCGGCATTACTGCTGTCGAGATGAGATATTACGAAATCTTCGGCCATGGCTTTGTGCAGGTTCTTGCGTGCGCTGCGGTCTATGAAGTCTTCATAATGCGGAAATCTCGACAGGTCGAAGTGATAGTTGAGGTCAATGTTGGTCAGCCGGCCGTTTCTGAACATCACGTTTGCCCATTTCGATAGTTGCGTATCGTCGTAGACCGACGGCTGCAGCGTTATCTTTATCTTCTTGTCATGGCTTTTGCCCCAGTCTTTCAGCAGGGCTGCGGCCTCGTCCATGTAGGCAATGCGCTGCGGCGTCTTCATGTTGAAACCGCCGTATGGGGCAGAGAACGGACTGCACATGCTGTCGCCTTTCTCGCCGAGAACAATCGAGAATCTGGTCTTGTTGTCCTTAATCAGAATGTAGTGAAGACCGTTGGTCTTGGCCTTGTTAAGCTCTGAAAACTCCGGCGTGTTGTAGACATGGGCATAAAATCCTGCCTGAGCATATTCTTCGGCTGTAACTTCGTATAGTTGCATACGGCTTTTCGGCTTAAAAGTTGTTGAGAAGTTCTATCACGTAGTCCTGTTCCTTCTCGTCGAGTGCAGGGCTCATGGGCAGGCTCAGTTCCTGTCTGTGTATCTGTTCTGTTACCGGCAACTGCATCCCGGCCCAGCTTTCGTAGCATTTCTGCCTGTGAGGTGCTATGGGGTAGTGCACTTCTGTCTGCACTCCGTGCCCGCTCAGATAGGCTTTCAGTTCGTCGCGCTTTTCACAAAGAATGGGGAAAATATGGAAGACACTGTTCTCCCAATATCCTTCTGACGGCACTTTTATGCTCTTGTTGTCAATGCCCTTTATGTAGCGCAGCGCCTTTTTTCTTCTCATTTCGTTGTCTTCGTCAAGATATTTCAGCTTGACGTCAAGCACGGCAGCCTGCAGTTCGTCTATGCGGCTGTTGCGTCCTATGTGGTCGAATACATATTTTCTGGCTGAGCCATAGTTGCCAAGCGAGCGCACCATGTCGGCAAGTTCACTGTCGTTTGTGGTCACGGCGCCTGCGTCTCCCAGTGCGCCGAGGTTCTTTGTCGGGTAGAAGCTGTGTCCTGCGGCATCTCCCAGTGCGCCAGTGCGTATACCGTTGTGCATGCATCCGTGTGCCTGTGCGTTGTCTTCAATGAGCTTCAGGTTATATTTTCTGCACAGTTCGCCTATCTTCTCGGTGTATGCGCAGCGTCCGTAAAGATGCACAATCATTATGGCTTTGGTGCGTTCGGTTATGGCCTGCTCTATGAGTCTGTCGTCTATTTGCAGCGTCTCGATGTCCGGTTCAACCAGTATAGGCACCAGTTTGTTCTCCGTAACGGCCAGTATCGATGCTATATAGGTGTTTGCCGGAACGATAACCTCGTCGCCTTCCGTCATTACGCCCATCTCTATGTAGGCTCTCAGAATGAGCGTGAGCGCGTCGAGTCCGTTGCCGCAGCCCACGCAGTGAGCCGTGCCTATGTATGACGCAAAGTCGTGTTCAAAGCGTTCTGTCTCCTTGCCGCGCAGATACCATCCGCTGTTTACCACCCTCTTGACGGCTTCTTCAATTTCAGATGAGTATCTTTCGGTGTTTTTTGTCAGGTCAGAATATTTTATAATCTTGTTCATCTTTACATTTTTTGCTTGCATGTTATAGCTCTTGCGACTTGTCCTTGACGTATTCCAGATAGTCGTTATAGTCGCGTATGTAGTCTTCTTCCTCAAATCTTTCAGAAGCAAGCACAAGGCATACCGCCCCGGATGAGAAGTCGTCGAGCGTTCGCCAGATGTTCACGTCGATGAAAAGTCCCTGATATGGGTGGTTAAGAAGAAATGTCTTCTTCTCCTTTCCGTTGTCAAGCGTAACGCTGAAGCTTCCGCTTATGGCTACAAGAAACTCCTTGCATTCCTTGTGTGCATGCCCTCCGCGGCTTTCTCCTGCCGGTACGTCATACACCCAGTAAGTGCGTTTAATGGCAAACGGTATATGGTTTTCGCCCTCAGTAACGGTGAGGTTTCCTCTCGGGTCGATTATTTTCGGAAGGTCAATTATTTTGTTCATGGCTTAAATATTTTTCTTTTCAGGTAATTACTCGTATGTCTTACAAAATATTTTTCCGTCAGATAAGCTGTTGCAACCGTTACGCCTATGCATAAAAGGCAGGTTGCAGTGTAGCCGGGATCTGCGCCAATTTTTATCAGGATGTATTTAATTACGTCTATGACAATCTTGTGCGTCATGAAAATCTCCATTGTCAGTCGGCTCAGCCATAATGCTGTTCTGCTTTTAAGAATGTCTGCCACGAATCCGCCTGTTGCGTTTGCAGTTGCCATTATGTAAATAAATATAGGCATGGTCAGCCAAAACAGACTTGCGCAGCGCCATCTTTCTTCGGTCGTCTGATATACGGCATAGGTGGCAATCATCATTATTATAGCCACACATTCAATTAGTCCGGCTTGCAGCTTGCCGCCTGCTTTTATTCTTCTGACAGCAGATTTCGTGAAATCTGACTTGTAGAGCCGGTATAGAATTATGCCGATTGCAAAGTCGATGATTCTCAGTGCTGGCGAGACATACAGCAGACTGTTTGTCTTTTCCTCGGGTACGGCGGTCTGAACACATATGTATGCAGCTGCAACAGCTGCGATTCCGAATGTAAGATGACGTTTCTTAGCCTTCATCGTGCATCTTACGAGCGACGGAAACATAAGGTAGAAGAACATGATGTCTGACAGAAACCACGACACACTGTTGAAACCGAAATGTATGTCGGGGTCGGATATCCAGCTCTGAAGCAACGTTACATTCAGTGCAAGATTGCCTATGCCGGGATATATGCCGGCCTTTATTCCTATTAATATTGTAGCCAGCAGTGTGGCAATGTGCAGCGGATATATCTTGGATAATTGTCTGAGGATGAACCTTTTATGGCCAAATCTGCTGTCTGTTACCTCTTTTCCGTGTGCATGACACAGCACAAAGCCACTTAACATAAAGAAGAAAGAGACTCCACAATCGCCTCCAAAACAAAATTCTTCTGAGTTCATCCATGTAAAATGTGACATGAATATCAGAAACATGAATATTATTCTGCAGCCTTGTAATGTCTCAATCATTCTTTTTGTTGTGTCTCCGTTATCTTATTACGGTTTCTGCTAGTCGCTTGGCCTTGTCTCTTAGTGCTGTTGTGTCAGCATCAGCATCGCCGTAACAGAGCACTACGCCCATGCGTCTGTTCACGTGCTGTTCCTGCTTTCCGAAGATGCGCAGGCGTGTATAGTCCTCTTTCAGCACGTCGAGCATGTTGTATTCGGGTTCGTGGCTTGCCTCCTCCTTTGCCAAGACGACGGCGCTTGCGCCTGCATGCTCAAGATGTATGGCCGGAATAGGCAGTCCCATTACGGCACGGAAGTGCAGTTCAAACTCGTTGAGGTTGAGTGTGTGTCCGAGCGTTACCATGCCTGTGTCGTGCGGACGGGGTGAAAGTTCTGAGAATACGACGCCCTTGTCGCGGCTAAGGAAAAATTCCACGCCCCATATTCCGGCTCCTGTCAGCGCCTTTGTAACGGCTTCTGCCATGTGCTGCGCTTCCTTAAGGTCGGCTTCGCTCAGTGCAAACGGCTGCCAGCTTTCGCGGTAGTCGCCGCTCTTCTGTACGTGTCCTATCGGTGGACAGAAAAGAGTAGGGCCGTCTTTCTGTGTAACTGTAAGGAGCGTAAATTCGCTGTCGAAGTGTATAAACTCTTCGATTATTATTTCCTTGACGTCTCCGCGGCTGCCTTCCATGGCTGCATTGAAGGCTGTCTCGAGTTCATCTGCCGACTTTACGATGCTCTGTCCGTGACCTGACGACGACATGAGCGGCTTGATTACGCACGGGAAACCAATCTCTTTTGAGTGCTCCTTCAGTTCGTCGAGCGTCTTTGCATAGAAATATTTGGCTGTTTTCAGTCCGAGTTCCTTTGCTGCCAGGTCGCGTATGGCTTTGCGGTTCATGGTGAAGTTTACGGCACGTGCGCTCGGAACTACCTGTATTCCTTCTTTCTCAAAGTCGAAAAGTCGCTCTGTGCGTATAGCTTCTATTTCCGGAACGATGATGTCAGGCTGGTGTTTTTTCACCACTTTGTCGAGCGCATCGCCGTCGAGCATGCTGAACACCTCGCTTTCGTCTGCCACCTGCATGGCCGGAGCGTTGGCATAGCGGTCGCATGCTATAACATATTGTCCGGCACGTTTTGCCGCAATTACAAACTCCTTGCCCAGTTCTCCCGAGCCTAAAAGCAATATTTTCTTCATTGTTTATTCTTTAATTAGTTGTTTTACCATTTGCCATTCAGGCGACACGGCCATTCTTCTTACATTTGCCTCTATGATTTTTCTCATTGTTTCGGGGCTTACGCCATGTTCCTTTGCTATGTCTTCGAGCGGTTTGACGTCGTTGCCGAACAGTCCGTAATACTGCTGAAGCACGGCTTCGTCGTCGGCGTAGATAAGGTGCATGATGTGCTTAATGTAGTGTTCCACCTTCTCGCTCACGCAGTGAGGCTCTTTGCCGAGCCTTATCAGAAAATCCTGAAGCTCTTGTGACAGTGCGTCCATCTTGATAAATGAAAAGTTGTTGTTATTATGTTTGATTTGTAAGATGTCAGGAAACGCAGCTCGTTTTCACGTTTCCTGACATCGTTTTTGGGCTATCTGTTTGAATACATCTGTTCGTAATACTTCTGATAGTCGCCGCTCGTAAC
>UMLB01020259.1_pt1 | contig 18955 bp, 15 predicted proteins | sample 1966481 | NCBI WGS metagenome assembly UMLB01 (sample SAMEA4836192, study PRJEB28245) | human gut metagenome | biome: gut microbiome; material: fecal sample | place: Denmark | collected 2008 | reverse complement strand
CATTACCTTCTTCACTACGGGTTTCACCATGTTCACCACTCCCTTTCGCGTCTCGCTGCGAAAGCCGCCTCCTCCCCGGCGGCCACCGCGACGTCAGGTTTCGAAATGCCAAAGCCCGAAGCACCCGGCCCCGACCTTGACCCTTGAGAAGAGTATGCCGCGCACCGGGCAGGCCGCGAAGCGACCTGCGGCCCAAATGCCGGGCGCACAAGTCACCCCGCGGCCAAAACACACAACCCACCCCGGACACTTAGGGGCGGGCCGGCCGCCTTCGCCTAGCACCCGCCAAGCGCCACGCACAGCCCGCTTCCCTACTTCAGCACCACGTTCTGCACCATGGGAAGCGCATCGTCCCAGGTCAACTTGGAACCGATGACCATCGAGACCGTCTTGCCGGACGGCGCCTCGACGAATAGCGATACGGCGCCGGCTTCCGAGGTGTAACGCACCCACGTGACGCCGTTGATCTCGACCTCGTCGATCACGCCCTTCTTCTTGGAGCCCTGCCTGGCCTCCGCTTCCATCATCGGGGAGGTGCTGAACGTGCGCATGTCGATGGAGGAGATGGTCTCGTCGCCATGCTTGAAGTCGCATCCCTCGTACTTCTCGTCGATGCGATCGCCGAGCTTCCAGCCGTCAGCGGGAATGATGCTGTACGACGGGAAGTCGATGCCACCCTGCGCCTCGATGGCTTCCGCCGCCTCGCGCGCCGCCTTGTACTCGTCGCTTTCGCGCCCGGTGGTGTCGAAGTGCATCACGCTGGGATTGGAATCGCTGGACGAGGAGCTGTCGAACTCGACGGTGATCGGGCCGTAATAGTTGTCCTTGGTGGTCCAGAAGTAGATGAACTCGACGCTCTGACCAGGCTCGATCTTGGCGTTGGCGTCCATTTGCGCGCCTTCGCCCAGCTCAACGGCCTGCGTCTTGGTGTCGGCGTTGAGCCTTTGGTCGCCGGAGGCGTCGAACACCGCATCGCCCGCGTCAAAGGTGCCGACGGCGGCACGCGCGCTGAACGCGGAAGGCGCTTTTGCGGACTCGTTGTTGTTCGTGATCTTCACGCGCAGCCAGAAGCCGTCCTGCCGCTCGGCGGCGCCGCGATAGTACGAGCCATCGCCGACGGACTCGATGGTGAAGCCCGCGACCTCGGCGGTCTGCACGCTGTTAATCGTCTGACCTGCGGGTTCGTTGCCGTCCGAGCCGCCCTGGCCGCCCTCGGTGCCGCCGCAGCCGGCCATCGTGCACGCAAGCGCCGCCGACAACGCGACGGCCGGCACCCCGAACGCAACCTTCCTCATCATGGGTCTCATCATCTTCATCACTCCCTTTCGCATCGCAGATCGCAAGCCGCTCCCCCTCCAGCGCCGCAAGCGCCGAAGCCGACTTCTAAGGCTATTGTGCCGTGCGAAGAAGCGTCCGCGAAGCCACCCACGGCCCAAAGCAAGCACCCCCACGCGCCACACGGCCAAGATAGGGAGCGGGAATGCGACGGGCGGGGTGCGGGAGAGAGGAGCGCGAACGGATCGGGAAGCGAAGAGGCAGAAACGGCCACATTTGCGAAAGGACGCTTCCGACCGCAAGGGCCAGCCCAAGTCTGCGACTACAATAATGCTGCAAACCAACAGGCGCGGAAGAGGACGCATGACATCGTTCGAGCAAGCAAAGGAAGTGTTGAAGCGCTGCTTCGGGCACGACGGGTTCCGCCCGGAGCAGGAAAGGGCCGTCAAGGCCATCATGGGGAAGCAGGACGTGCTGGCCGTCATGTCCACCGGAGCGGGCAAATCGCTGATCTACCAGGTGCCCGCCGTCGCGCTCGGCGGCACCTCCATCGTGGTCTCTCCCCTGGTCTCGCTCATGAGCGACCAGGTGAGGAAGCTCGTTGAGCTGGGCCTGCATCCGGCTTTCCTCAACAACACGCTCAGCCTTCGGGCACAGGAAAAGGTTCGAAACCGCATCAAAAGCGGCGAGTTCCAGATTCTGTACGTTGCGCCGGAGCGCTTGTCGAACCCGGCCTTCCTGTCGGCCATCGGGAACCTCACGATTCCCCTTGTCGCCGTCGACGAGGCCCATTGCATCAGCGAATGGGGCCACGACTTCCGCAGCGACTACCGCGAGATCAGCGCGTTCATCGAGCGGTTCGACCAGCGCCCGACCGTGGTCGCGCTGACGGCGACGGCGACTCCGAGGGTCCGCAGGGACATCATCAAGTCCCTTGGCCTGCAAAGCCCCTTGGAGATAGTCTCCTCGTTCGACCGCGCCAACCTCTCGCTTTCCGTTGTGCACATGCCCCACGACGAGCGCGAATCATGGTGCGTACGGACCGCGCGTTCGAGGGGAAGCGAGTGCGGCATCTTCTATTGCGTCACGATTTCCGAGACCGAGCGGATCCACGACGCGCTCAGACGAGCAGGCGTGCCCGCCGCGCTCTACCACGGCAAGCTAGGCAACGACGAGAAGAGGGCGGCGCAAGAGGCGTTCATGTCGGGTCGGGCGCCGGTGATGGTCGCGACGTCGGCTTTCGGCATGGGCATCGACAAGCCCGATGTGCGCTACGTGGTCTGCTGCGGCATGCCGCTTTCAATCGAGAGCTACTATCAGCAGATCGGCCGCGCGGGGCGCGACGGAAAGCCCGCCGACACGATCATGCTATGGGACGAGCAAGACCTGCAAACCGCCTTGTTCATGGCGGAAGCGGGCGGCGAAGGCCAGAGTGACCCGCAGCGTTCCAGGCAAAAGGGGCTCGCCTTCGACATGCGGGATTTCTGCAGGGACGAAGACACCTGCCGGCGCGATCTCGTTTTGCGCTACTTCGGCGAAAAACCCCCTGATGACGGAGGGTGTGGAAGATGCGACAACTGCGCGGCGCCCGTCGACGGCATCGTGCGCGCCGAGGACGCAAGGCCGCTGACGGACAGCGAGCGCGATCTTTTCGCTAGCCTGAAGAGCGCGTGCGCCGCGGTAGCGGACGGGAGTGGTTCCGGCGGTACCCTGACCGAGCGCGCGTTGCGGGGCATCTGCCGCAAAAGGCCGGGAAACCTTGAGCAGCTTTTGAAGGTCGACGGGATGACCGCAAAAGCCGCGCAGACGTATGGCGCCCAGATTCTCGCCGTCCTTGAAACGGGCGGGATCCCCGCTTCCGTCAAGCCGCTCGAGATGCCCGATGTGCCCGAAGAGCTGAGCGACGCTTTGGTCGCGACGATTCGAGCGCTCGGCAGCGAAGCGCGCAGGGCGGTCGTCCTCAAGGTAGCATGCGGGAAAAGCGAACCCGGCGCAAAGGCCAACGGTTACGAGAGCCTGCCATGCTGGGGATCCGCCGGCCCCGATCGCAGCAAAGCGAAGCACGCGCTAGATGCGCTCATAGCCTGCGAGATCGTGGGGCAAAAGCCCGGGGAGAAATGCCTTTGCGTGGTGACGGATTAAGGGGGATCTCGCGTTGCCCGGCCATTCCCGGTATTCAATCATGCAACAGGCGCGACAATCGTCCTTTGACACAGCGGCACCTCAGTATCTGATATTCGGCCGCCATTCGTAATGCGCTTCGACCATCTTTGCGTAGCCGTAACGCATTGCGAGAATCTTTTCGGCGACCTTATACGGGTCAAGAAACAAGATGCTCATCATCGACGCGAAGTGCTATGGCGGATACTGACGCTGCACTATGGGAACGAGAAGCTGAGCGCGAACAATCGCAACCAAATCCTGTCATACGTGCTCCATACGGCATACGAAAACGAGCTGAATGTGTCAGGCATTCTGCTGTACGCCCAGACCGAGAAGGAGCGCCGCATGCGCGAGACATGGAACGAGCTTGGGCATGAATTCCACTGCAGGACGCTCAACCTGAACCGGGAGTTTAGAGAGATCGCCGCCGAGCTTGATGAGATCGCGGCACTTATGTACGCGCAACAAGCGGATTTGAAAGCCGGCGAACGAAAAGGGACGCAAGCAAACTGCCGGGCCACGATGATCCGAGTTGGTCAGCATTGACAGCCCCTTGCGATTCCGGCATCACAATCCCCCAACGCGAAAAGGGGCATTCAACACGGCAAAACGCCTGATTCGAGCTATCTAATAGCTGACCCGCTTATCGCGATGATAAAATATAGTGCTTAACGCTAAATTGTTAACCAAGCGGCGTTTAATAGCCAGTATTTGGATTTGAGGCATCGCATGGAAATCGTTGAGTATTCAAACATCAGCATCTTCAACGAAGACGCCTTCGAACAGGGCATCATAGATCATCTTTGCTCCGCGCACGGCTATGAGCACCTCTATGGCCCCGATGTCCCACGATCATCCGACGCCTTCGACGATGCCTTTTTGCCCGATATCATCGGCCCTGCACTCGAGCGAATAAACCCCAATGTCGATCGACGCGCCTTAGGCGTCGCTATCGCAAAAATCAAGGAAATCGAGGGCGGGACCCTCGTTGCCAAAAACAAGGCCTTCACGGACATGCTGCAGGGCGGCGTGGAGGTTCGCTGGTTCGACGGCAAGGAAGACCGCAACGATATCGTTCGTCTCGTCGACTTCGACAATCCCGAACGCAACGATTTTCATGTCGTAAATCAATGGACCTTCATTGAACGGGGAACGAATAAGCGCCCCGACGTTATCGTGTTTGTGAACGGACTGCCACTCGTTCTCTTCGAGCTGAAATCACCCGCTCGTGCCGAAGCCGATAACGAAGATGCCTACCAGCAGATTCAAAACTACAAGCACCAAATCCCAACACTATTCGTATACAACGCCTTCTGCGTTATCAGCGACATGCTGCACACTAAGGTCGGCACCATCACCGCTAACGAATCTCGCTTCGTTTCATGGAAGAGCACCGACGGCAGTTACGAGGCGACCCAATACGCTGACTGGAAGACGCCGCTAGACGGCATGTTTCCCAAGGCGCGCCTCATCAGCCTTTTGAAGAACTTCGTCCTATTCTCGGAAGACATTAAGATTCTCGCTGGCTACCACCAATACTTCGCCGTGAACAAAGCCCTCGAGAGCGTACACGAGGCCATCGGCGGCGATGGCAAGGGCGGCGTCTTCTGGCATACCCAGGGATCTGGCAAATCTCTTTCAATGGTATTCCTTGCTCACCTCCTCGAAGAAAAACTCAACAGCCCTACCATCGTGGTGATTACCGACCGCAACGACCTCGACTCGCAGCTGTTCGCGCAGTTCTCCAAATGCGCAGACTTCCTGCGCCAGACGCCTGTGCAAGCGCAGAGCAGAACCGATCTTGCTAAACAGATTTCAAGCCGCCGCGCCAACGGCATCATCTTCACCACAATGCAGAAGTTCGAAGAAGAGACGTCTGCACTTTCCGAGCGCGAAAACGTTGTCGTCATGGTCGACGAGGCGCACCGGGGGCAATACGGCTTCGAGGAGAAGTTCGACCGGGAGGGCAAGAAGCACACAGGCACCGCGCTGCTCATCCGTCGTGCTTTACCGAACGCGACGTTTATCGGCTTCACCGGCACGCCCATTTCTGCCGAAGATCGCTCAACTCGCGAGGTTTTTGGCGACTACATCGACGTCTACGACATGACGCAGGCAGTGGAAGACGACGCCACACGACCCGTGTTCTACGAAAGCCGCGTCGTCGCACTCAAACTTGATCAAGGCATCCTTTCTAAAGTTGATGACGAGTACGAAAAGCTCACCGAACAAACTAACGCCGAGACCATCGACGCGAGTAAGCGAGATTTCGCAAACCTAGATGCCGTTCTGGGCGCGCCCGAGGTCATAGACGCGCTATGCCAGGACATCGTGGAGCACTACGAGGCAAACCGCGCGCATGAGCTCACCGGCAAGGCGATGATCGTAGCCTACTCGCGCCCAGCCGCCATGGCTATTTACCAGCGAATTTGCGATCTTCGCCCCTCCTGGAAAGAGGAGGGCAAGCTTGGAGTCGTCATGACTATGAGTAATCAGGACCCCGAATGGTGGTTCGACGTAGTGGGCAACAAAGCCCACGTCAAAAAGATGGCAAAACGCTTCAAGGACGACATGGACCCGCTTAAAATCGTGATCGTCGTAGACATGTGGCTCACCGGCTTCGACGTGCCGAGCCTCGCCACCATGTATGTCTACAAGCCCATGCGCGGGTATAACCTGATGCAGGCCATCGCTCGCGTAAACCGCGTATACAAGGACAAGGTAGGCGGATTGGTCGTTGACTACGTAGGCATAGCCAATGCTCTGAAACGCGCCATGAAAGACTACACCAAGCGCGACCAGAAGAAGTACGGCGACATGGACATCGGCAAAACCGCCTACCCCAAATTCCTGGAGAAGCTTGCCGTCTGCCGCGATAAGATGTTCGGCTTCGACTACTCCGAGTTCCTGACCACCGAATCCGCCGCTCGCCGAAGCGAACTCATAACAGGTGGCGTGAACCACATTCTCGCGCCCGGCGACGAAGATGCCGCCCACGACTTTATAGAGCAGGCAGGCGTTATGCTCAAGGCCTACGGGCTCTCCAAGAGCCGCGCCACCGACGCTCAGCGCGTCGAAGCAGGCTATTTCCAAGTTGTCCGCGAGCTCATCCTGCAGCTCACCGAGCAGGGCGGCTGCCGCGGCGGGAGTGGCGGCAGACTCACCCTCAAACAAGTGAATGAGCGGATCAACGCCCTACTTGAGCAGAATATCGTCCACACCGATGGCGTAATAGACCTGTTCAAAGTTGAAGATGAGACGGTTTCGATCTTCGATCCGAAGTTTCTGACAAGCCTCTCGCGCATGAAGGAAAAGAACCTAGCGTACGAACTTCTGAAGAAGCTCATAGATGACCAGATCAAGGGCTACCGAAAGAAAAGCGTGACGCAAGCGAAAAAGTACTCCGAGCTCATGCAAAGCATGGTGAACAGCTACCTGAACGGGCAGCTCACGAACGCTGAAGTGTTCGAAGAGATGCTCAAGATGGCCAAGGAAATGCTTTCCGAGAATCAAAAAGCAAAGGAGCTCGGACTCACCGATGAGGAGTTTGCGTTCTACGAGGCACTGACGCAGCCACAAGCCATCGCCGACTACTACCGTGAGAAAAACGATGAGCTGGTCGCCATCACGCAAGAACTCGCCGCAAAGATGCGCGAGATGCGCACGGTAGACTGGCAAAAGAAGCAGAGCGCCCGCGCCGCCATGCGCGTAGCGATAAAGCGCCTGCTCAAGCATCATAAGTACCCGCCCGAAGGCATGGAATCAGCACTTTGCACCGTGATGGAGCAGTGCGAACTCTGGGCAGACAACGTAGCGTAAAGGAGCATTTGAAGGGCCGAGGTCAATGCATACGAAAAGGGATTAAAAACAGCCGCCGAGATATAGGGGCCGCCACGACCGTGATCAGTGCCGCTGAGACCCTAAAGGATTCGGTACAACCCGTCCTCAATTCGGGCGAAGACAAGGTTGCGACCGGGAAGGCAAAAGACACCTCAATGAAGAATAGGAACTGAAACCATGCCAAGGACTAAGAAGGATACAAAGAACACCGCTGACGTCGGCTTTGAAAAACAGCTGTGGGACGCAGCGGATGTGCTGCGCGGTAACCTTGACGCCGCCGAGTACAAAAACGTCGTATTGGGTCTCATCTTCCTGAAATATCTCTCGGATCGATTCGACGAACGATACCAGGAGCTTGTTGCAGAGGGCTATGGCGACGAGGAGGACCGCGACTGTTACATGGAACAAAACGTCTTCTTCGTGCCCGAAGAAGCGCGCTGGGCGAATATCGCCCAAGCCGCACATACGCCTGAGATCGGTCAGATTATTGATAGCGCTATGCGCGCCATCGAGCGCGAAAACGACAAGCTCAAGGACGTGCTGCCCAAGAACTTCGCTCGCCCCGAATTGGATAAGCGCCGTTTGGGCGACGTGGTCGATCTGTTCACCAACGTGCAAATGACCGACAACAAAAGCGAGAAGGACCTGTTAGGTCGCGCCTACGAGTACTGTCTACAAAAATTCGCGTCGATGGAAGGCAAAAACGCCGGCGAATTCTATACGCCGTCTTGCATCGTGCGCACGCTGGTGGAGATTCTTCAACCCTTCCACGGCCGCGTGTACGACCCCTGCTGCGGCAGCGGCGGCATGTTCGTGCAGTCCGCTGCATTTGTCGAGCACCACGGCGGCAACGTGATACAAGACATCACCATCTTCGGCCAGGAGAGCAACCCTACCACCTGGAAGCTCGCGAAGATGAACCTCGGCATCCGAGGCATCGAAGCAGACCTTGGCAACTACGCTGATACCTTCAGCGATGACCAGCATAAGAACGAGAAGTTCGATTACGTACTGGCGAATCCCCCGTTCAATCTAAAGAACTGGGGCGGCGAGGCGCTGCGTGAAGACGTACGCTGGAAATATGGTGCACCTCCCACCGGCAACGCGAACTTTGCCTGGATGCAACACATGATTTGGCACCTGAACAGCTCAGGCAAAATCGGCCTGGTGCTTGCCAATGGCTCGCTCTCCAGCCAGACAAGCGGCGAGGGCGATATTCGCCGCGCCATCGTAGAGGATGACCTGGTTGAGGGTATCGTAGCCATGCCAGGACAGCTGTTCTACAGCACCCAGATTCCCGTGTGCCTGTGGATCCTAACCAAGAAGAAGGCTCAGCCCGGCAAGACGCTGTTCGTTGACGCCCGCGAGATGGGCACAATGGTCACTCGTAAGCTGCGTGAGTTCACTGATGAGGACATCGCCAAAGTTGCGGGCGCATTCGACGCATTCCGCAAAGGCGAACTCGAGCCCGAGAAGGGCTTTAGCGCCGTGGTCGACCTGGACGAGATCGCCAAGCAAGACTTCATCTTGACGCCTGGTCGTTATGTGGGTATCGCCGAAGCCGAGGACGACGGCGAACCCTTCGAAGAGAAGATGGCACGCCTAACCAGCGAGATTTCAAAGTGCTTTGAGGAGTCCAACCGTCTGCAGGAGCAGATCAAGAAGAACCTGGAGGCGATTGGGTATGGGATGTAAAACAACGCTGGGCGACGTTTGCAGCTTCTATCGCGGCGCAAGCATCCCCCGAGCTCGCATGCACGATACGGGTGACTACCTTTACATTCATTACGGGGACCTTTATAAGGGCTTCAATCTGCGCATCGATGTGAACAATCCCGCAAAGCCCATCCCGTATATCCTTGCAAGCGAGAAAATCAAAGAAAGCCAGCGCCTCAAAGACCAGGACATTATATACGTGCTGACCTCGGAGACGGTTGACGACTTGGGGCACGCTTACTTGTTCAACAATCCCAATAATAAGCCTGCCGTTTCAGGCACTGAGACCACCATTGTTCGCATTGAGCGCCGAGATCTTATCATTCCCGCATATCTTAACTACCTTATGAGCTCACCGTGCTTTATAGGCGAGCTTCGACAATACACACGGGGTATGAAGGTATTCCGCGTGCATCCCAGCGACGTATCGCGCATCGAAGTCCACCTGCCGTCGATTGAAGCGCAGCAACAGGTGGTCACTGTGCTTGACGCGATTTACTCAAAGCAGCAGGCCAACGCTAAGCTAAATGGCTATTTAGCTGCGTAAGGTCGATCTTCGAGACATCGATTTCGCCGGACATGAGTTTGGGGAGAAGGGTATCGCGAAGGGCTGCAAGCTTACGGATCTCAATCTTGTTTGCAATTACTTGGTCAATGATGGGCTGCATGCACTTCGTTTGCATCGCCAACTTCTCTTTTGGGGGCAGAAGCACTTCGGACTCTTCCAGCGCGCTGCGCTTAATATGCCCCATCGTAGTTGCTCGGTCTTTTGCAAGCATGGTGAACCGTGCTAGATGATGTTTTGTCCATGCGTAGTAAAACCAGCTCGGATATACCCCGGACGTTACTTTGAAGAGATGTTGATTCAGGCCGGCATCCCCACCTGCCCAGAACCTCAACAGGAGCGTTCCGGACCACGAGAAGACAAGGTCGCCGTCATGCACGGTGACGCTTTCGTCAATATCGCTTCTACAGCGCTCGGCGTCCTTCCCGCATGATTCTTGGCCGAGCTCGCGAATTTTTAGAACAGGCAGACCCTTGTCGCCAATGTTAGGTCGGAATTTCTGCATTGCCAGACCATTCTTATAGTCGGCAATATCCAACAAAGATGCGGTATCCCAAGTTTCATCAACCATATTGAGGGACTGTTTAAAGTACGAATCAAACAGCTCTTCTAAATAGCCATTTAACCTAATATTGGCTTCAATTTTTAACTCAATAAGCTCGAAAAGATTCACAAGCACATCTCTGGCTTCCGATTGGGCTGGGATATCCCAGCCCAAAAAGTCATTCCGAGATAAAGACATATTCGTGGTGCCAGTTCCGCGTGCTTTGCAATATGCACGGTATTGAGGAGTCCGCAAGCTCCAATATGTATAAAGTTTTGTTTTCGCATCTAAACCAGGATTGAATTCAAGCTTTACCGTATCTTGAGTTAGGCGACCCTCAGACATGTCCAACGGAACGCGTGCAACGGCGCCGAGCAAATCGCACGACTGCGTCAAATCCTTAAGGGAGACATATAAATCCCCTGGATGGAGAAGAATACGCGAATCCGAGTTGCCTGGATATCGTTTCCAGGTTCCGCACTTAAAGCCTCCGTTACGCTGGATGCTTCCCAAACCTAAAAGGACAGGGCCCTCCGTCTCCGAAAGTAAAGCACTTTTATATGTATTTCCCCTAACGAGAGAGATGATATTTCCAAGCTTCATTCCAAATACTTCCTGTGAGAAGCCTTCACATTGTTCTGGTTCACCATGGCGTAATGCATAGTGGTATCTATTTTCGCATGACCCAGCAGCTTTTGCACTTGCTCGACAGGCATTCCCTTGTCGATGGCGTGCGTAGCCAGCGTGCGTCGGAACTTATGCGGATGCACACGCCCGACGCTTACCCTGCTGCTTAGTTTTCTCATGGTCCATTCAATAGATCCAACGGTGATGCGTCGCGCTCCCGTTAATGTGGCAAAAAGCGCGGGGTTCGCGTCGGTCCGGCTTTCCAAGTAGGCTCCGAGACTCAGTTTGGTCCGCGCATCAAAGTATGCAGGCCGTTGCTTATCGCCCTTGCCAGTCACGATGCACTCGCGCTCATAGAAATTGATGTCATCACGATTCAGCCTGACCAATTCACCGATACGCATTCCGGTAGAAGACAGCATGTCGACAATCGCGCGATCACGCGCGTTGCCGCACGACTCGCGGACAATTTCTAGCTGCTCGTCCGTGAATGTCTCCTTAGCGACAACAGCAGTCTTGACGCGTTTGATCCTTCGAACAGGGCTCTTAATGATATAGTCCTCATCCTCGAGCCAAGAAAAAAAGCTCGACATAATACGCCGAATATTGTCGATAGTAACCTTACTGCTCCCACGCGAAGCTTCGTAATCGTTGAGGTATTTCCGCAAGTCATTGCTATCAATTTGCGTATAAGGCTTCGTCATCGAATCGGTCATCTTCTGTAGCGTGCTCTCGTAATACTCGAGAGTTTTAAGCGAACAACCTTCGACTTCTTTAGCGGTGAGAAACGTTTTGAGCAAAGCAGCATTGGGCTCATCGCTTTGCGGCTCAAAAGCCCGCTCCAACGCTGCTTTCAATCGCTTCAACTGGCTTGGTGTGAGAACTGGCTGCATTTCGGCAAGTATGACGTTTATGGTGGCTTCCACAGGGATCCTCGCTGTTGATAAGATTGGCCAATCGGGTTGATTTGGATTGCTCTCATAGCAAAGGCACAGGTGACGACACATATGGTCTTAGGCTGGGAAATTATCGCTTCGTGCGTGTCTGCCGGAGTAGCTATCCTTGCTTTGTTTGTATCACTCAGGCAGGGGCGAATGGCTAATCGACAGAGCCTATTCGACCGCCGTTTGAGAATCTGGATCATCGCCGAGAAGCTTATGCAGCTTTACCGGATTAACTCCGAGCTATCGAAGAAAGACAATGAGCCGCAATTCGCTATTGATCTATGCTTTAAACGGCTGACCAATACGACTTATCTCCAGGAGATTTCTGCCGCTATTTCGCATGTACTCGAAAGCGAGCATCAGCTGAGGCTTCATCTAAAACTCGATGAGATGAAGTCCCTTTCGATGGAAGCGACTTTCGTGTTCAAAGGTCAACCAAAAACGACGATCGCCGAGTTCATCGATGCTTATCAGGCACTTCTGTTCACGATCTACCGATACCAAATCATCCTGAATGAGATGCAGGCAAATAGCAGAAAGTTCCACTGGTCACGTGACGAGGCTGTTGAAAAACTGGGAGAAGAAAGGTATAGAGCGGAGCTCTATCGAGCCGAAGACAGACTTACTGCAGCATACGAAAGGCTCGCCGGCAAACGGTCGATTGGCAAGATTCGGCGACAGATTAGACTCGATAGTACCCTGATTGATTACTTGAATACGTTCCGCTAAATGGCTATTTAGCGGAACTCCAGCAAGCCATTTATGCTGATAGCACCAAAGAAGGCGCACAGACTACAATTGGGGAAATCGCGGAGGTGATAGACTGCCTGCATTCGAAGAAACCTCAAAGACAGCCTAGCGGTAAACCCCTTATTCAGCTCAACAACATCATTGATGACGGCATTCTTAATATGACCGATACGTTTTACATCTCGGAAGACGACTATGCAAAATGGATTAGCCGATGCGAGGTTAAACCTGGCGACTGCGTTATAACAAACGTCGGTCGCATTGGGGCGGTGTCCCAGGTGCCGCAAGGGACAACTGCTGCCATGGGAAGAAATATGACGTGCATCCGCCCTGGAGCATATGCTGCAACAGTAATTACCGCTCTTTGCTCTAACGCCATGCGTTATGAAATTGAAAAACGCACCGACGCCGGCACGATCATGAACGCGTTGAACGTTAGAAATATCCCGAAGCTCGAATTATATTTGCCACCAGCCGAGGTCCGTGACTCAGTTGAAACAACGCTTAAAACGATTCAGGACGCAAGAGAGCTGTTGTTAAAAGAGCGACAAGAGTTTGCAGCTCTTCGAGATGTCCTGCTCCCCAAGCTCATGTCAGGCGAAATCGACGTCTCGAAGATTGACCTTATGCAGCTAAATAGCCATTTAACGAAGCACTTTATGTTCACCATGGCTAGTCTCAGCATATGCTGATAAGGAAAATTACCTGGATGATTCCCTCTGCCCCGTAAAATTCGTCCGCGCTCCCTATAGCACCCACGGCTTTTTGTCGCCAACACCCGTAACAACCCCTCGTGACTTGATATCGAGAACGACACTAACGCCTATCACAGCGCCACTGATAGAATTGAAAAAGGTTTGAAGGCACGTTTCAGCGCGATCTCGTTAATGCAAACGACAAACAATACTTAGCCAACAAGCAATTCCCCGAAGGAGGAATCTGCCAATGATATCCATTGAGGAGTTCGAAAAAATTTACAACTTGATTCCTGGCGAGCCCGAGTTCGAGCTTTGGTTCGATGAAGACGGCCCCAGCTACATGATCATCAAGTATGCCGATTGCGCTACTTTCCAGCGTTGCGGTAACGGGTCCCACAGCAGTGGTGAGTTCGAATACCCAAGCCTAGACGCACTTCTTGGCGCCGATCTCCTCGACGGATTGAATCTTCGCAGGGACTGGAGTCGTATTCAAGGCATCATCGCATCGGACAGCTGGCGTCTAAACAGCCCGAACGACCTTCAACATCTGAAGCAACATTATCATCGCAACTAAAGCTCGCGCGTCACATCCGGCCACCATGCGGACAAAAGCTATGCCCCGCATGCAAGCAGGTCAGGAGACCGGCGGATCGTCTAAGACCGAACCCCACTACTAACCCCAAGAAGCCCCGGCAGCACCGCAAGCGCTATCCGGGCAAGCACACATTCGCCCGCCACTGGCCGCCCCCCCAAAAAAATCCCCCGGCAGCGCCACACAGCGCTGCCGGGGGAAACCACACAGCAAGCAATCCCTACCCCGCGTCAACCCGGGGCGCCCTTACTCGCCGTCCTCGTATACCACGTTGCCGGCGCAGATGGTGTACTTCACCTTCCCGTAAAGGTCCTCCCCCGCAAACGGGGTGTTCGCCGCCTTCGAGACGAACTTCGGGCCCACGTGCCAGCGTTCGCCTTCGTTGAAGATCACCAGGTCGGCGTCGGCGCCTTCTGCGATCGCACCCTTGTCCAGCTTGTAGAGCTTCGCCGGGTTCAGGCTCATCTTCTCGATCAGCTGCATAAGCGTCAGATGCCCCTTGCGCACAAGGTTCGTGATGCCCAGGGCAAGCGCGGTCTCCAGCCCGATGATGCCGCTGGGCGCCTCGGCGAACGGCTTGGCCTTCTCCTCGGCGGAATGCGGCGCGTGGTCGGTGGCGATGATGTCGATCGCGCCGTCCTTCAGGCCCTCGATGATGGCGTAACGGTCCGCCTGCGTTCGCAGCGGCGGATTCATCTTCGCCATCGTGCCCTTTTCCAGCACGGCGTCCTCGGTCAGCGAGAAATGATGCGGCGTTGCCTCGGCCGTCACGTGCGCGCCCATCTCCTTCGCCAGGCGCACCAGCTGCACGGAGTTCGCCGAGCTGATGTGCTGGATGTTCACCCGCGCGCCCGTGTGCAGCGCCAGCATGCAGTCGCGCGCCACCAGCACGTCCTCGGCCAGCGCGGGCGCGCCGCCCAGCCCCAGCGCCTTCGACACCGCGCCCTGGTTCACGCCCGGCGACTCGATGAACGCGCGGTCCTCCTCATGGAACGAAAGCGGCAGGGCGAGCCTCGCCGCGCGCTCCATCGCGCTCTTGACCAGGGCCTCGTCCATCAGCGGGATGCCGTCGTCGGTGAATCCCGCGGCCCCATGGGCGGCAAGCTCCTCCATGTCCACCAGCTCGCGGCCCTGCATGCCGCGGCTGATGGTCGCGCACGCCAGCACGTTGATGCCGCAACGCGCCCCGCGCTCGAGCACGCAGCCGAGCGTCTCCGCGTTGTCCACGGGCGGCTTCGTGTTCGCCATGCACACCACGCTGGTGAACCCGCCGGCAGCGGCCGACGCGGCGCCGCTTTCGATGTCCTCCTTGTACGTGAAGCCCGGATCGCGGAAGTGCACGTGCACGTCCACCAGCCCCGGAGCCACCACGCAGCCCTTCGCCTCGATGATGCGCCCATAGTCCTCCGAGCGCTGGTACTTGCCGATCTTCGCTATCTTGCCGCCGTCTATCACCAGATCGAGCACATCGTCGATGCCGCGCGCAGGGTCGATGACGCGGCCGTCTTTCACCAGGATCATAGCGCCTCTTCCTTCAAATGCTCGTACATCACCATCGCGCCGTCGAGGATCGATTCGATGGTGGCGAACTCCTTCTTGTTGTGGCTGATGCCCTTCACGCACGGGATGAACACCATGCCCGTGTCGCAGATATGCGCAAACGACATGGCGTCGTGACCTGCGCCGCTGATCATCAGACGATGCGGGATGCGCAGGCGCTTCGCCGCGTCGAGCAGCTTCTGCTGGGTCTCGGACGACATCTCGATGGGCGGGATGTCGGAGGTTTTCTCGCGGAAGTACTTGAGGCGGCGCTTCTCGCAGATGCGCGTGCACGCGGCCTTCAGGCGCGCCTCCATGCGGTCGAGGCTGGCCACGTCGATGCCGCGCATGTCGATACCCAGCTCCACCTCGCCGGGGATGACGTTGAGCGCGTTGGGGTGGTTCGTTACAACGCCCACCGTGGCCACGGACTGATGCATGGCCTCGGACTTGCCGATCTCCTCGACTTCCAAGATGATCTCGGCCGCCGCCGCGAGCGCGTCAGAGCGCATGCCCATGGGCGTGGCACCCGAATGCTCCGCGTTGCCGTGCACGTGCACCTTGAAGCGGCGCGGGCCGGCGATGGTGCTCACGATGCCCACGGCGTCGCCGTATTCCTCCAGGACCTTGCCTTGCTCGATGTGCAGCTCAAGGTACTCGCGGATGCCCTGGATACGCTCGGGCGTCAGGCTGTACCCCTTGCGGTCGAACACCTCGTGCAGCGTTTCGCCCTGCTTGTTCACGGCCTCGCCCACGTCGTGCTTGTAGATCTCCTTGGTGATAAGGCCGCTGCCGATAGTGCTCCTGCCGAAATTGCTGGACTCCTCGCAGCGCATGGCGCCCACGCGGATGGGCAGGTCAACGCCGTCGCATTCGGCCCAGCCCATCACCAGCAGCCCGGCGATGATGCCCGCGACGCCGTCGTAGCGCCCGCCTTCGATCACCGAATCCAGGTGCGAACCGACCAGCCGATAGGGCTCGTCCATGCTGTACTGCGGACGGTACAGGTAGGTGTTTCCCACCTGGTCGGCGAAGTGACCGTAGCCCTTCTCCTCGCCGAGCGCGCACAAGGCCCGGTGCATCTCGTCCTCGACCTCGGTGTAGCCGAGCCGGGTCACGCCGCCCGACTCGCAGCTGCCGATGCCGTAGAACCGGTCGAAAAGGTATTCTGCATACTCAACGTCTTCGATAGCGTGCCACATAGCTTCTCCTTTCGCATATCGGCATAGTAATCCAACACGCCGCACCAGCCCCCAACTACCACCGAAACCGCACTTCACAGGCAGAAAGCGCAGTTTATGCGCCGCGATGGGCCCACGCAACCGACGCTCTCCCGGCCGTTGTATTTCAGGAACGTAAATTCTGCAATAAACCCTTGCAAATACTCGATATGAGAGTATTTTCATTGAAAGTTTGACCACTTGCGGAATGGGATGGAAATCACTATGCCACACAAAGAAAAAGCTTCCGAGATGAAGCACTACGCCGGCAAAGCCGTGTTCTCCGCGGCCATCGGCCACGCGCTCGACGGCCTGGACCTCATGATCTTGAGCTTCGCGCTCTCCGGCATCATCGCCACCTTCGGCGTTGACAACGCCACCGCCGGCTCGCTCACGTCCATCACGCTGGCGGGCGCCTTCCTAGGCGGCCTGGTCTTCGGCACGCTGGCCGACAAGCTCGGCCGCATCAGGGTGCTCACCTACTCGGTCATCTTCTTCGGCGTGTTCACCCTGTGCTCGGCCTTCGCCCCCAACTTCGAGCTGATGGCGCTGTTCCGCTTCCTGGCGGGCCTGGGCATCGGCGCCGAGTTCGGCCTGGGCATGGCCATCGCCTCCGAAGTTTCCAGCCCCGCTAATCGCGCGAAGGCAACTTCCGCCGTCGGCCTGGGCTTCCAGATAGGCGTGCTGGTCGCCTCGCTGGCTTCCGCGCCCATCATCGCCGCGTTCGGCTGGCGCGGCCTGTTCGCGGTCGGCGTCGTTCCCGCCATCATCGCCATCATCATCCGCGCGTTCGTTCCCGAGCCGCCCATCTTCGAGGAGCACAAGGCTTCCGGCAAGAAGCACGGCAACCTGACCAGCCTGTTCAACTCGCCCACGCGCATCAAGTACTCCGTGATCATCATCATCCTGTGCACCGTGCAGAACGCCGGTTACTTCGGCATCATGACTTGGCTGCCGAAGTACCTCAACGGCGAGCTGGGCCTGAGCCTGACCTCCACCGGCATGTGGACCGCCGTCACCGTCATCGGCATGATGATCGGCATCTCGGTGTTCGGCTGGCTGGCCGACAAGGCCGGCCGTCGCCCCGCGTTCTGGACCTTCCAGATCGGCGCCGCCGTCATGATCGTCATCTACAGCCAGCTGACCGACCCCACGGCGCTGCTGTTCGGCGGCTTCTTCATGGGCATGTTCGCCAACGGCATGATCGGCGGCTACGGCACGCTGATCGCCGAGCTGTTCCCCACCGAGGTGCGCGGCACGGCGCAGACCGCGCTGTACAACGCCGGCCGCTTCATCGGCGGCGCGTCGGCCCCGGTTGTCATCCCGATCATCGCCGCAGGCCACGGCTTCGGCTTCGCCATCGGTTGCGTGGCCTGCATCTACGTGGTTGCGTTCATCGCCATGTTCTTCCTGCCCGAGAAGAAGGGCTCCGACCTGGAGTAACGGGCCGCAAAGTAGGCTAGCGCGCCGAGCGCGCTATGTCAGTTCGACCGCGCTTGCAAGTTTGCAAAGGCGTCGTCCCTGCAAGGGGGGCGACGCCTTTTTGTTTCTGCCAGGGTTTTCCGCTGCTGCTGCGCAACCACCATTCCCAGCGCTATATGCGGGCCCAAGCAGCAAAAAAGCCCCTGCGCAGCACACGCAGGGGCTTTCAGCTACCTGTTTAAGAAAGCGGTGGGTTACAGACGAACCACGTTGCTTGCCTGGAGCTTGCCGTTCTGACCAGTGGTCACGTCGAAGGAAACAGCCTGGCCCTCGTCGAGGGTCTTGAAGCCGTCCATCTTGATCTCAGAGAAATGCACGAACAGGTCCTCGCCGTCGTTCTGAGAGATGAAGCCGTAACCCTTCTCGGGGTTAAACCACTTAACAGTACCTTCCGCCATTTTAAATCCTCTTTTCTCTCCCGCGCTATCGCACGGGGGTAACACTGCGCGTTGCATGGCGGCAACACTCGCCCTCACCTCGAGAGCACGCGTTCCATCATACGCTAACAGCCAAGGAAAACGTCCGGGAATCTGGCGGGGCGAGAAGATTTAACGTTGGACCGTCAATGCTGCCGCGATCGGCTGCCGGGCAGGAGAGACAACCCGAACGGGAGCGGCAATCAAACGGCATGCCGATTAAACCTAATCCCCTTTTTCGTGAGTTGCTGCCAAAAAATGCTCGAGTGTATGTTCTCGCAGTGCATTTGGTGCATGAACGGGCGATATCGCGTAACGAACGCACGCTTTTGCGCCCTCTTAGCAGAGCAACGAAGCGATTACCATCTTGCGTGCCCGTCCTTACACGCACTCGCACGTTTTTTGACAGCTTCTGGCAGGAACCCTCCCGAAAAACGGTTCGGCACTGCGAGCAAAAGCGCCAACCGGGCCTGTCGGCGAGCTAACCGGCGAGCTGCCCGCTGACATGCAACAGCCCAAGCAACCCGCCGCCTGCGCTATCTCGGGCGAAGCTCACAGAAGGCTACGGCACTGACGGCACTATC
>UMLB01032511.1_pt1 | contig 19816 bp, 17 predicted proteins | sample 1966481 | NCBI WGS metagenome assembly UMLB01 (sample SAMEA4836192, study PRJEB28245) | human gut metagenome | biome: gut microbiome; material: fecal sample | place: Denmark | collected 2008 | reverse complement strand
CAGGACAACGACAGCCGATCGCGCTGGTACAAGCAAAAGGGAAGAAACATCTGACAAAGGCAGAGATCGCAGAAAGAGAACAGACGGAAGTGAAAGCACCGTCGGACAGAGTGACGCCGCCGTCATACCTGACAGCTACGCAGAAAAAGGCATTCAGAAAAACGGTGAAAGAACTGCGGGCGATCGACCTGATTTCAAACTTGGACGTGGAAGCACTGGCGCGGTTAGTGATCGCGCAGGAGAAATACAGAGAAGTGACAGAAACGATCGCAAAGCAGCCACTGATGGTAACTGTGGCATACGACACAGGGAAAAAAGATGCAGAAGGCTATCCGATCATGGCAGAACATGAGGTTGTGAACAGTCAGGTGGAACGTCTGGCGATCATTCAGGACAGGTATTTCAAACAGTGCCGACAGGGTGCAGCAGATTTTGGACTGACAGTATCGTCAAGATGCCGCCTGATTATTCCAAAAGCACCAGAAGCACCGAAGACAAACAAATTTAAAGACAAGTTTGCGTGATGATGCGATGCAGGACAGAACGACACAGTACGCTGCGGATGTCCTTGCGGGAAAAATAATTGCCGGGGATCTGGTAAAACTTGCCTGCAAGCGTCATCTGGACGACATCGAAAAGTCAAAGGCTGCGCCATATAAATACTATTTTGATGTGGAGCAGGCGGAAAGAATCATTGAATTCGCTGAAACATTGACCATCGCAGAAGGCGAAGAGGAAGAACAGGTCGAATGTTACGCATTCCAGTGTTTTATTCTCGGAAATCTGAACGGATGGCGGACAAAAACAGGCGGACACAGAAGATTCCGAACATCATATGTGCAACTTGGAAGACAGAACGGTAAATCTTTTCTGAATGGAATTCTGGCTGCATATTACGGAAATTTTGAGAAGTACAAATACGGTCAGATATACTGCACAGCAACGAAAAAAGATCAGTCGCTGATCGTATTCAATGAAATTGTGAAGTTTATCCGGTCGGATCATGATCTGGATGAGTGTTTCAATGTACACGAACACAACAGCACAATAGATTGTTTACTGACACATAGCAAAATAAAGGCGCTTTCAGGAGATACGAAGTCAATCGACGGATTCCGCCCGTATCTTGGAATTGTCGATGAATACCATGCACACAAAAACGACCAGATGTACAAACTTCTGGAAGGCGGAATCAAGAAGATGAAATCTGCGCTGATCAGTGTGATCACGACAGCAGGGTTCGATCTGAAGTCACCATGTTATGCATTGTATGAATATTGCGTGAAGGCGCTGAAAGGCATTGCACACAATGATTCACAGTTCATATACATCGCACAAATGGATGAAACAGACGACATGTGGACGCCGAAGAACTGGATCAAGGCGAATCCGATCCTGCAATATGATCTGGAAGCACTTGAAAACATGGTTCCGATTGCTGAAACAGCGAAAGAAATGGGCGGATCCAGTTTGCGCGATTTCATTGTGAAACAGCTGAACATGTGGATTCAATGGACGAATGATGTCTATCTGAAAGACATGGAATTGTGGCAAAATGGCGCGACAAAGAAGACACTAGAGGACTTTCGGGGACAGAAGTGCTATGTGGGGCTGGATCTTTCTGCTGGTGGAGATTTGACATCACTGGCGATCGTATTTCCGTTCTTGAAAGATGATGTCAGAAAATATTTTGTTCATGCACACAGTTTCATACCGAAAAGAAGGGTTGAAGAACATATCAAAACAGACCGGACGGAATATGACTTATGGATCCGCGACGGACTTGTGACGGTAACAGAAACGATGGGCGGGGTAAAAACTGACTATCGGTATATTTTAACCTACTTGGAAAAAATCATCACCGATTATGAACTGGATGTGCAATTTATTCTTTACGATCCGCATAATGCGTCAGCTTTCTTGACGGATCTGGAAGCGTTGGGATTCGACAGCGTGGCTGTAACACAGTCAGCAAAAGCACTGAATGATGCAACGGTTGACTTCAGACTTGAAATTGAATCAGGAAATGTGGAACACGATGGAAACGCGATGATCAAATGGTCGATCGCGAATGCAAAGACAACTTCCAACAGTTTCGGAGAAATCAAGATCGACAAAGAGTATCAGACAGAACGAATCGACGTGATAGATGCGATCATTGACGCATGGACAGCTGCAATGAAAGGCGAAGTGAAACAGAATACAGCAGAATCGGTCGAAGAATGGCTGAAACTATATGAAGCAAGTAAGAAAAAACAGGCGAGGGGGTGATGCGGGTTGAATGTATGGCAGAAGTTCAAAGGATGGATTGCAAAAAAAATGAACTTCACCGTGGAAACATCACCAGCGATGAAGGAAGAATCATTTCTTGAATGGCTTGGTGTGAAAAGAAAAAACAAGGATGTGATGGCGGAAGTAACGTACTTCACATGTTTGAAAATGATGTCTGAAACGCTGGCAAAAATACCGTGGAAATATTATCAAAAAACTGAAAAAGGGATCATTGAACCAGAACTGTCTGATGTTGCGAAACTGCTGAAAAACAGACCGAATCCGTTTATGACGCCAACAGCTTTCTGGAATGCCGTGGAAATGAACCGAAATCACTTCGGAAATGCGTATGTATATGTCAGGTCGAAGTTCAAAAGAAAAAAATACGGCGGAGAATACAAAGTCATGGACTTGTGGATTATGCCGTCGAACTGCGTGCAGATTGTAGTGGATGATGAAGGATACTTCGGAGGAAGAGGAAAGATCTGGTATGTCTACAACGATAAATACAGCGGGCAGCAATATGTGTTCGGGACAGATGAAGTTCTGCATTTCAAGACATCACACAGCTTGGATGGTATTACGGGGCTTCCTGTGCAGGCGATATTGAAGACGACTGTGGAGGGCGCAGCGGCATCACAGGACTATCTGAACAGCTTATATGAAAGCGGACTGACTGGGAAAGCAACACTGGAATACACAGGAGATCTGAACAAAGATTTAAAAGAAAAACTGGTGCAGGCATTTGAAGAATTCGGATCAGGCGCAAAAAATGCAGGAAAAATCATTCCGGTTCCGCTTGGGATGAAGCTGACGCCACTGGATATTAAACTTTCGGACAGTCAGTTCATCGAACTAAAGAAATATTCAGCACTTCAGATCGCAGCTGCATTCGGAATCAAGCCGAATCAGATCAATGATTACACAAAATCTTCGTACAACAACAGCGAAATGCAGCAGTTGTCATTCCTAACAGACACGATGCTTTTTGTATTAAAGCAGTACGAAGAAGAGGTCAATTATAAGTTATTGACAGATGAAGAAGCCTTCAGCGAAGGAAAATATTACAAACTGAATGAAAAAGTTCTGCTAAGAACTGACAGCAAGACACAGATGGAGATTTTCGCAACAGGTGTCCAGAATGGAATTCAAAAAGTGAATGAATGCCGACGAAAACTGGATCTGATGGATGCAGAAGGCGGTGATCAGCTGATTGTGAACGGAAATTATATTCCGATCACAGAAGTTGGAAAGCAGTACGAAAAAGCGGGAAATGCACAGCAGCAAAGTGTGCTTCCTATACAGCCGGAAACGGATCAGAAAACGCAGAAGGATCCGGAAGAAGGAGATCAGGCAGACACGACCGGAACAGAACCTGATGAAAAAGAATCGCAGGAAGGAGGGGAAAACGATGAAGAATAAATTCAATTTTTCACGGAGAAATCCAAAAACAAAGAAGATTGAAAATACTGGATTTATGGAATTCAGAAATGTATCGAATAATGCAGCAGACCTGTATATATACGGTGACATTGTTTCTTCAACATGGGAAGCATGGTGCGATGAAGATACATGCCCGCAGGATATATCGGATTTTATGAATCAGATTGAACCGGGGGCTGAACTGACGGTGTACATCAACAGTGGCGGTGGTGACGTATTTGCCGGGATAGCGATTCACAGCATTTTATCACGGCATACCGGACATAAAACAGGCATCGTGGACGGAATGGCTGCGTCGATCGCATCCGTGATCCTGATGGCTTGTGATTCGATTGTAATGTCATCGGGAGCGCAGATCATGATTCACAAACCGCTGTCATGGGCATATGGAAATGCGGATGATTTTCAGCGGCTGATCAGTGAACTGGATAAATGTCAGAAAAGCATCACGGACATATATATGGGACGAGTGAAAGAAGGCGTGACAGAAGAACAAGTCACAGATCTGATCAATGCCGAAACATGGATGACGGCAGAGGAAGCAAAGGAAATCTTCGATGTGCAGATCGAAGAACGTCCAGCGGTCGCCGCCTGTGTTGGCTGGATGATGGAGAATTTCAAAAAAGCACCAGAAGGCATTAAAACACAAAGCGCAGATGATGTGACGGCGAAGATTACAGCCGAAGAAGAAGCAATCATCGAAGAAATGGAACTTTTCGGAATCTAAGGAGGAAAACAGAATGAGCAAAGCAGCAAGGACATTGCTGAAGAAGATCAATGACAAGAAAAATGCGATCAGAGGTCTTCAGGGGCAGGGAAAAACACAGGAAATGAAGGATCAGATGGCGGAACTTCGTGAGATGCAGGAAGAATTCGACATGCTGATGGAAATGGAAGAAGACGATGACGATGGTATCAAGGATTCTTTACACAATGGGAAGGCGAAGGAAATTGAAGATGGTCAGAAGTCTAAAAAGTACAGCAAAGCGCAGGTGTGCAAAGCGTTTGTAAACAGGATCGTATGTGGTCTTCGTAAACGTGCTATGCCGGAAGAAGATCAGGAGATCATGGACAGCTTCAAAAACATGATGAAGGAAGGCGTAGACGAGGATGGAGGTTTTACGGTTCCGGAGGATGTAAGCACAGACATCATTGAACTGCGCCGTACAGAAAACGATCTGGAACAGTACGTCAATGTCGAAAAGGTAGCGACAATGAGTGGATCCCGTGTGATCGAAGTTGATGCAGACAGTACACCTTGGGGCGACGTGGATGAAGGTGGAGAATTCGGAGAGGAAGAAACACCGAACCTGAAACAGATCAAGTATGCAATCAAGAAAAAGGGCGGAATTCTGAAGACAACACGCGAACTGCTTCAGGACACTGCTACGAATATCCTTGCATATCTGAATAAGTGGATCGCAAAGAAGTCAAGAGCGACAAGAAATGCTGCAATTCTGAATGTGATTAACACAATCACAAAAGGAAAAGAAGTTGCGGTTGCGACTTTTGATGATTTCAAAGATGTATTCAACGTGAAGCTGGATCCGGCGATTGCAGCAAGTTCTATTGTATTGACGAATCAGGATGGCTTTAACTACATGGACAAGCTGAAGGATAAGGATGGCAAGTACATCATGCAGCCGGATACGACAGATGCAACAAAGACACTTCTTTTTGGCAAGTATCCGGTAAAGGTTGTGAGCAATAAGACACTGAAAAGCACAAATGTATTAAAAGGCGGAACAGGATCTGACAAAAACGATGTGACTGGTTACAAATATCCGGTATACATGGGAGATCTGAAGGAAGCTGTTACCTTGTTTGACCGTGAGAAAATGACGATCGAACTTTCTACTGAAGCGGGAGATCTGTGGGCGAAGGATCTGACGGGAATCAAGGTTCGTGATAGATTTGACGTTCAGTCTGTCGATGAAACTGCGGTTGTTAAAGGAGAAATCAGCGTTGCTGTGGCTGGCTAACAAAAAAAGGGGCGTGATGATATGAGCCTAAAGGAATTGAAGCAGTATCTGCGCGTCGATTATACAGACGATGACAGCATGATCGAACTAATGCATGATGCTGTCATCGATGAAATGAAGGAACTGATTCCGTCATTCGATCCGGAAAAGCCAACAAATAGGCAGAAAATACTGATCTGTTCGTATGTGAAGGAATTATACGATCACAGGGATCGAATGTACAACAATGGGAAAATCACATCTGATTCAACGGAACGCATCAGGTACGCGATTCAGTCAATGATGCTGAAAGAAACGTTAAGGGGATAGCATGGCAACAGCAAGGATCAAATTTTACAAGCGAAACAAAAGTCTGGAAAACGGACGGCAGCAGGAAAAAGAACCGACGCTGTTTTATGAAGCATGGTGTGAGATCAGAAACCTTTACGGGCAGGAATTGTACGAAGCACTGGATGTCAGACTGGAAAACGCAATCGTGTTTGAAGTGAGATATTGCAGACGTATAAAAGAGATTAAAGTACATGCAAAAGATTTCTTGATCGAATTTGAAGGCGACAGATATGACATTTATGCAACAGATTTCAAACAAAATGACAGGCAGTATGTGCAACTGAAAGCCAACAGACACGACTGACAGGAGGAAATAGAGATGGAAATATCGTTCCGATTTGAAGGATTTGAGGAAGTGCAGCGTGGTGTGGAAGCCCTGTCGTCAAGTGCTGAAATCGGAGCGATCAATAAAAAAATATTTCAGAGATCCGCCGATATTACAGAACCGAAGATGAAGGCACACATGGCAAGATCTGCTGACAATTCGAAGTCAGGACGGAATGGATACAGACCGCCGGGACATGCGCGGGACAACATTCCTAAGAAGGTAACGACCAAAAAAGGCGAAGTCGGATGGGAATTGAATGGCGACGCGCAAAACTGGTTTTACATGAAGTTTGTGGAGTGGGGGACATCGAAAATGCCGCCGCGGGACTTCCTGAATAATACGAAATCGGAGTGTGAAAGTGAATATCACATGATAGCTGATCAAGAGTACCAGAAAGCATTAAACGAAAAACTGGGAGGATAAAACAGTGGATGTTATTGGATTGGCAGCGGAAGCATTGAAGCCGATTTCGGATGAAGGAACAATCGTACAGCAAGGATGGTATGACGAAAGCCTGAAACGGCTTCATGTGACACTGTGGAAGCTACAAGACACAGAAGATGCACATTCAGATGATGAATGTGAAATTGAAGCAGCAAGCATACAAGTGAATATCTGGTCGCGGAGCGATCAGCAGACGCTTGTGAAAAGAATAAAAAAACTGATGAAGGAAAACGGATTTCTATTTCAGGAAGGAAATGATCAGAGTGAAACAGATACGGGGATCTTTATCAATGCGATGCGATTTTTAATTTTGAAAGAAGCAGAGGAAACGGAGGAATAAACATGGCAGGAGAAAAAGAAAAGATCGTGCGAAGCAGGACTGTATCGTTCAGAGATATTCATATCGCAAAAGTTACAACGAATACAGAAACAGAATACACGGCAGAAACACCGTCAAAGCTGGCACGCGCGATCACGGGAAAGATCAGCGATGAATTTGAAACTGAAAAAATTTACAGTGATGATTCGGTTGAAGATGTAAACATGTCATATAAAGGGACAAGCGTGGAACTGGAAGTGAACAGTTTGGCACCGCAGGATAAGTCGCAGGTGTTCGGGCATCTGTATGAAAAAGGCTTCCTGATTAAGACGAAGGATGACAAAGCACCGGAACTTGCGCTTGGATGGCGTGCGAAGAAGCTGAATGGCAAGTATGAATTCAAATGGCTGTACTGTGGAAGATTCGGTCAGGGATTTGAAGATAATTACGAAACAGAAGGGGAAACAAAAACAACGCAGACAGCAACATTGAAGGGCGATTTTTATGCCCGTCAGATGGATGGAAGATATGAATGCAGCGTTGATGAAAGCAATCTTCTTGCGGAACATACAGAAGCAGCGGCAGCGATCAAAGACTGGTTTTCAAAAGTTCAGGAAAAACCGGATGCAGCATAAAACAGGAGGGAAAAGAAATGGCAGCAGCTAAAACAAAGAAAAGATCAATTATCATCGGCAACAAAGAATATACGATGCCGCAGAAAATGTCCACGATGGCATATTTGCGCTATCTGGAAGTGCGCGACAGCATTATGGACACAGAAGCGAAACAGGCGTTGTACACAAGACAGCAGTTCATGGATATGATGGACGTTATTGTTGAAATGTACGGAAACCAGTTCACAACAGATGACATGCTGGATGCTGAAACCGGAATGACACCGGATTCGATCGTGATGGAATTTGCATTGATGGATGTATCAGTGGGTGAAAAGGTTGATAAAAGAACGGAAGACTTCGCGAAAAATTTTACAAATGGCAAGTGATGCCGGAACTGATCTTGTCGTGTGGACACAAAGAATATGTCTGCACGACGATTTCAGTGGAAATGTATCGCAGATATACGGAAATCATGGAACGGAATGACAGTGATTCGATCAGTGATGCTTTTGAAGCGAATACGAAGATCTTAATGACAGTATTCGGAGCAAGACAGCGGGAGGTGGAAGAAGCCGATCCGGAAGATGTATTGTCAGCTGTGAAAGAAATCCATTTCATGATGCAGGATGTGATCACGAAGAAATTTCTGGATCTTAATCCAGAACATCCTGAAAAGATACAGAAAGAAAAATCTGCTTTCGACGAATATGACGAAGAAAATGGATATAACGATGAAGATCCGGGTGAAAACCTGTGGAAGATATGCAGGGAAAATGTGGATCGGATAGTGAAGATCTGTATCAATCTTATGAAAAACTCATATCAGCAGTGCATAGAAGCGGACATCATGAGCCTTTTAGATCATGCGGCATTCGAGATTAGGACGGTCGATGAGAAGTAAAGAAAGGAACGCGAAACATGGCTAAGACCTTAATTGAGATTAGGGCAGAAACGTCGCAGTATCAGCAGGCGATGCGTCAGGCAGCAGCAGAGATGAAAAACCTGACAGCACAGCATTCGCTGGCTGCGGCACAAGCAAAGTTAAGCGGATCCGCGCAGGACGCCCTGCGTGCAAGAGTGACCGAACTGACATCGAAGATAGATGTTCAAAAGGGGATCGTGCAACAGAATGGACAACAGTATGACAACTTAAAACAGAAGTTGGAACTGCAAAAAACAGCGCACGATCAGCTGAAGACAAAGGTTGAAGCGGCAAAAAAAGCATATGAAGATAGTGCGAAAGCGACAGGCGAAGACAGCGAAGAAACACAGAAGCTGAAGGCAGAATATGAAAAATTGTCTTCGCAGCTGTCCACCAGTGAAAGCCAGATCACAAAAACAGAAACAGCGATCACGAAGCAGGAAGCGGCAGTGAATCAGTCGAAAGCTGCACTGACTGAAATGGAAGCGGAATTGAAAAATGTGAACGCAGAACTTGCGCGTGCGCCGTTTGATGAATATGCAGCAAAAGCAGAAAAGGTTGGTGGCACATTAACGAGTGTGGGGCAGAAACTTCTTCCGTTATCGACCGGTATTGCAGGGCTTGGAGTTGCGGCTGTTAAGACGACAGCGGATTTTGACAGTGAAATGTCGAAAGTATCAGCAATTTCCGGAGCAACAGGAACGGATCTTGATAAACTGCGAGGAAAAGCCCGTGAAATGGGCGCAAAAACAAAGTTCAGCGCATCAGAAGCTGCACAAGGGATGCAGTACATGGCGATGGCTGGATGGAAGACGCAGGACATGATGGACGGCTTGGAGGGCATCATGAATCTTGCGGCAGCATCAGGAGAAGACCTTGCATCGACATCCGACATCGTAACAGATGCCCTGACCGCCTTCGGACTTTCGGCAAAAGATTCCAGTCATTTTTCTGATATTTTGGCGGCAGCATCATCGAATGCAAATACCAACGTGTCGATGATGGGTGAAACGTTTAAATACGCAGCCCCGGTTCTCGGATCGTTAGGATACACAGCAGAAGATGCTGCGCTTGCGATCGGATTGATGGCAAATGCAGGTATCAAGTCCAGCCAGGCGGGAACATCTTTGCGAGGAGCCATCACGAACCTTGCGAAGCCAACAGATACTGTCGCGGCTGCGATGGATAAGTATGGAATATCATTGACAGATAGTTCCGGTAAGATGCTTTCGCTGCGTGAACTGATGGAACAGCTGCGGCAGAAGCTGGGTGGACTGTCAGAAGCGGAACAGGCACAGGCAGCAGCGGCATTATTCGGAAAGGAAGCAATGTCCGGAATGCTGGCGATCATAAACGGATCAGATAAAGATTTTGAGAAGCTGGCAGGAGCGATCGACAACTGCGATGGATCATCTGAAAAGATGGCAAACACAATGAATGACAATCTTCAGGGACAGATCACGATCCTGATGTCACAGCTTCAGGAACTTGCTATCAGCTTCGGGGAAATTTTGATGCCAAAAATCCGTGATATTGTGACACATATTCAGAACTTTGTGGACAAACTGAATGCAATGGACGAAGGACAAAAAGAAACAATTCTTCGCATCGGAATGTTTGTGGCAGCACTTGCACCGATGCTGATGGGATTGGGAAAAGTGATCACGTTCAGCGCAAATGTATCACGCGCACTTGGGACGCTGTCAGACGGACTTGTAAAAGCAGGCGGATTTTCAGGAGTATTCACGAAAGCACTGGGATTGATTACATCACCAGCGGCGATTGTAGTGGGAGCGATTGCAGCAATTACGGCAGTTATTATTCACTTATGGAATACGAATGAAGATTTCAGAAATACGATCACGGCGATCTGGCAGAAGATCAAAGATGCCTTCACGACATTTGCGGCAGGAATCAGTGAAAGACTGTCGGCGTTGGGAATTACATTCAGCGATGTGACGTCAGCAATAAAAACAATCTGGGACGGATTCTGTAATTTACTTGCGCCAGTGCTGGAAGCTGCTTTCAATACGATTGCAATCGCATTACAAACAGCTTTCAATGTCATTCTTGGAATATGGGATGTATTTTCTGCTGTATTCAGTGGCGACTGGTCTGGTGCGTGGGAAGCCGTAAAAGGAATTTTTTCAAGCGTCTGGGATGGTCTGAAAGAATATTTTTCAACAATAATCGGAGCAGTCAAAGGCGTAGCGGATGTTTTTCTTGGATGGTTTGGAACTAACTGGGAAACTGTCTGGAATGGAGTGAAAACCTTTTTTGAAGGAATCTGGAACGGAATATCTTTGTTTTTTGAAGGAATCTGGAATGGGATTTCAACATTCTGCACAACGGTGTGGAATGGAATTGTTACAAACGTGACGGCGTTCTGCACGACCGTACACGATACGATCAGCACAATCTTTAATGCTGTGAAAGATGTCGTGTCTAATGTGTGGGAAACAATAAAGAATGTGGTTCAGGTTGCGATCATGTTCATAGTGGAAGTTATCAAAGCAGCATTTGAAATGATAACCGTACCGTTCCGGTTTATCTGGGAAAATTGTCGAGATACGATCATAAGTGTCTGGGAAACAATCAAAAGCGCGGTACAGACAGCAATCAATTTTGTGAAAGATAATATCATCACGCCAGTGATGAATGCGATCAGCACAACGATCACGACGGTATGGAATGCGATTCAGACGACATTCACGACAGTGATAAATGCAATAAAGTCTGCGGTACAGACGGCATGGAATTTCATGAAGGATAATGTGATCACACCAGTGATGAATGCGATCAGCACAACGATCACGACGGTATGGAATACCATCAAAACAACATTCACGACGGTGATAAATGCAATAAAGTCCGCGGTACAGACGGCATGGAATTTCATGAAAGACAGCGTGATCACGCCTGTAATGAATGGAATAAAAACAGTCATCACAACAGTGTGGAATGCGATCAAAACGGCGGTGCAGACTGTCGTAAATGCGATCAAAACGACGGTGCAGACTGTATTCAACGCAGTAAAGACAACAGTGACAACAATCTGGAATGCGATCAAAACAGGAACAACGACGGCATGGAATGCAGTGAAGACAGCGGTGACAACACCGATCAATGCCGCAAAGTCAGCAGTGACATCTGCGATTAACGGGATTAAGTCAACGATAAGTTCTGTATGGAATAGCGTGAAATCAGCAACGTCTTCAACATGGAATGCAATCAAGACAGCGATCACAACACCGATCAATGCTGCAAAAACTGCGGTAGGAAATGCGATCAGTGCGATCCGATCAAAATTCAACTTCAGCTGGTCGTTACCGCATTTGAAACTGCCGCATCCGTCTATCAGCGGATCATTCAGTTTGAATCCGCCATCAGTTCCACATTTCAGCATTAGCTGGTATAAGAACGGCGGTATCATGACGAAACCGACCGCATTCGGGGCAGCAGGCGACACATTGCTGGCAGGAGGAGAAGCGGGAGCAGAAGCAATCCTTCCATTGAAACAGTTCTATGACAGACTGGGCGACATGCTGGATAAAAAGCTGGATGCAATTATGACGGGAACAACGGTATATGTCTATGTAACAATGGACGGCGAAGTCGTGGCAACGAAAGTATATTCAAAAGTGGAAGAAAAATTCACAGATGAAATAAAACGGAGGAGGTAAAGCATGATCATAAACGGGATTGACGTCAGAAGATACGGGGCGACATTGCTGACGGCAGAAACAAAGCCCCCGAAGATGACGGCAAACTATGAAATGATGTCAAAAGCACTTCTTCCGACAGAGTACGACACAGATATTCCGCTGGGTTCTATGACAATGACCATATACTTCAGGGGAAAGAACAGGGCGACGCTGGAAAGAACAATGTCATCTTTTATGCAGAATTTCAGGGCGTCCTGCATTATGGAAGAAATCAGAGGATTCAAAGGAAAATACAAAGGGTTTCTGACTGGCGATGATTACGAAAAAACGCTTGAAAAGGAAAAAAGAATTCTGACATTAGAATTTGATGGATTCTTTTTTGACGATGAAGTGGAAGTGATGTTTGATCAGAAACTGGAAGGAAAGCTGTACGCAGAAGGAAGCCGGGATACACCTTGCATTATTGAAGTGACAGCAAAAGTGGATCTGACAAACTATAAGATAACACTAAACGGGGAACCGTACACTATCGAAAGCCTGATGAATGGTGAAACGATTGTGATTAACGGGAAGACCGGAAAAATAACAAAGGAAGGGGATAACGCTTTCGGATCCGTGGATCTGTGGGCGTTCCCTAAACTGCAAACGGGAAGAAATGACCTTGCGTTTTCAACGAATGGCGCAAGGGTGACAGTTAGGTATTTCCCGATGTGGCTATAAAGGGGGATGATATATGCTTCAGATATATGATGATCAGCATCGGAGAATCGCAGGAATAGATGATCCGGATGATCTGAAAATTGAAAAAACATTATCATCCGGAGATAAGCAGATTTCATTCAGTTATCCGAAAACAGGATCAGAAATTGAAAATCTGCGGGCTGAATATTATATCAGGACAAAAGATGATGAATATGTTCTGAAGGAAATAAGCACAGGAGAAAATAAAAACAGTTATGTAGCGCAGCTGAATATAGAAGAACTGGAATCGCAGGAATTTCTGTATGGATTTGAGAGTGTAACACAGCAGGCGCGCGCCTGCTTGGAATTCGCTTTTGATGGAACGGGTTGGACGGTTGGAATTTGCACAGTAACAAAGCGAAGAACAGTCAGCATTGATGAAACGTGCAATGCTTGGGATGTACTTCAGGAGGTTATGGACACATACAGATGCGAATGTAAGATCGACAGCATCCAGAAGAGAATAGACCTATATGAAGCGATCGGAATGGATCGCGGAGCGTATTTCATAGAAGGATTAAACCTGCGGAAGTTGACACTGAAATCAGATACATATGATTTCTACACAAGAATTTATCCAGTGGGAAAAGATGGGATCACACCGGAAATTATGCTGGGGGTTCCGTATATTGACAATCATCAGTATTCAGATAAAGTGATTCCGCGATATTGGAAAGATGAACGATACACCATCACTGAAAATCTGATCGAAGATGCGACTGCGAAGCTGGACACAGCATCGAAACCGTATACAGCATATACTGCTGACGTTGCGGATCTGGCATCGCAGAAAAAAGAATACAGCATTCTGGAATATGACATCGGTGATACAGTGCATCTGATTTCAAAAACGGAAGCTACAAAAGAAAAGCAGCGGATCGTGAAGATGACGGAATATCCGCAGCATCCGGATAAAAACACCTGTGAACTTTCTAATGTGACAAAGAGTTTTGCACAGCTTCAGGAAGAAACAGAGGAAAAAATGAAGTCCGATGCAGTGGATCAGGCACAGGCAAGGACAAAGAAAACGCTGAATGAAGGATACTGGACAATCGAACAGGCGCAGGCTGCAATTAAATCTTCAGAAAGTGGGATTATGACATCGGTTCAACAGGTCAGAACAGAACAAAGGGATCTGACCTATGCAGCAGAACAGGAAGCGAAAGACTATGCTTCACAACTGAATGAAAAGGCCATTGAAAGAATGACAAATGAATATTCAACAGCACTGAATCAGACTGCAAATTCATTTGATATGTCTATTAAGTCGGTCGAAGAAACTGTGACATCGCAGGGCGACGAACTGGAAGAATTCAGAAGAGAGAATGAAACATATTTCCATTACACGGATGATGGAATGGAGATCGGAAAAAAGCAGGATGGCGGGGTACTGCCGTTTTCGACATTGCTATCCGACAAAAGACTGGAATTCAGGCAGGAAGGCATTCCGGTGGCATATGTGCAGTACAACAAGCTACACATTGAAAATGTCGAAGCAGTGCGAAGGTGGTCAGTCGGAGCAGCAGACGACGGCGGATACTTTGATTTCATATCCACACAGTACGGGATGGGCGTGAAATGGAGAGAAGCGGAGCAGGTGGAAGAAACGGCAACACAGAGCGTCAAAAGGCAAAAACGGAAGCAGGAATACAGACAGCTGATCGACGATGATGGAATATTCGAGGTAGTAAAAGTATGAGTACGACAAGAAGAGAAGTACCAGTCACAAGTATATATGCGAAGGCTGTCTTCACCGGGAATGTCAGCGGAGATGTAACAACAATCACATCAGTAACATTCACGCAAAATGAAGATGATTGGCTGCTGGGCGTAAAAAAAGAAGATATGCCATCAGTCATGATCATTGATGGAAAACAATACAGATGGACAGTGAATTCCTACTTTACATTAAATACCATCGTAGCACAAGGAACATGGGTAAAAAAAGCAACACTGAACATTGGAACAAAGCTGACGATCAGAAAACCATTCTTCAAAATTGTATACGGTCAGAATCCGACACAAGAAGGAACAGAAATGACCTTTTCATTTTACGATCTGGGATCATTTGCACCATATGGATTTGATCCGGGGGCTTCGGAATTTGAGATTGATGGAAAGACGGCAGTTCCTATCAATATAGAAAATGCAAATGAAGATTCACTGTTTTCTGTGAAACTGTCATCTGATGCAACGTACAGATTCAAGTGGGCGATTGGATCAAAGTCGTATACGCTGGACAAAAAAACGTCCGGAGCGACAAGGATCAATACAAGCTATACTATACCGAAAAGCTGGAATGAAGAGATAAAAAACAGTACAGCGGGTTCCTGTACACTTTCAGTTCAGGTACTGTTTGGATCGCAGGTATATCAATCAAGGGATACTGCGGTGAGGGCGACAGTCCCGGATGATTGTGTCCCGGTGATCAATTCCATATCCATCGCGGATACAAAAGGGCGTGTCCCCGCGGCGTGGGGGATGTTCGTGGAACATAACAGCAATATAGCCATTACAGCAGCGAATATCACAAAGTCATACGGTGCGGATATTGTATCAGTCAATATGGAACTGAATGACAGGACATATTATGGAACGCCTTCTGTATTGCCACAGTCATATATGTTGGAAGACTATGGGATCATGGACGTGACAGTGAAGATCCGTGATACAAGAGGACGGACGGCAGAAAAAACTGCAAAAGTGACAGTCGTGGAATATAATCCGCCGACGATTCAGGTGGATTCTATGAGGTGCGGACAGGATGGAACACTGGAAAATGAAGGCGTATATTTTTTAGCGACGACAGACAGCACATATTCAACCTGCAACGGAAAGAATAAAGCAACACTTCAGATGCAGTATAAACTTTCAAGTCAGGGCGCATATACGTCAGCAGTAAAAGAACTTCCGATCGGGGAAGCGACAACTGTTTGCGGCGGGGATCTGAATACAGAATTTTCATATGATGTTCGTTATGTGCTGAAAGATACATTCAATACAGTGACCGTCATTGACTTCGTATCAACAGCGGTATATGCAATGCATTTTTTGCATGGTGGGCGCGGTGTGGCTTTTGGATCGAAGGCAACCGTGGAAAACGCAGTGGATTTTACTTTTGATGCGATATTCAGGCATGGGGTGAAATTCATAAAATCAGATGGATCCGAAGTGACAATGCAGCAGATCCTGAACAAACTCGGATTATAGAAAGGAGGGAAGACAGTGGCACTTGGAAAAGTAATTCAGCAAATTGAAATCGAAATGTCGGGTGGGACAAAACAGTATATGGTGTCTGCAAAACAGGGAGATCGGGCAACAAGATATGTCGAAACCGTACTACTGAATCATGGGGAACCGTACACGATACCGGAAGGATCCAGCGTCACAGCTTTCATCAGAAAACCAGATAGACACAGGGTATATACACCGTGTGAATTCACGGACAATGTTGTGATGGTGGAATTGGACAGTCAGGCACTGGCAGCAGCGGGAACGGCATTGTGTGAAGTGGAAGTGAAATCTTCAGATCTGATGCAGGTGGTAACATCGGTCACTTTTGAAATAGAGATTGAAGCAAAGGTGAAAGATGAAGATGCGATCGTTTCGGGCGATGAACTTTCTATCTTCGATAAGACAATGAAACAGTATGCTGATCAGGAAACGAAACGTGTGAACGCAGAAGAAACCAGAGTGCAGGCAGAAACAGGTCGCGTGAAGGCAGAGGAAGCCAGAGCGCAGGCAGAAACAGGTCGCGTGAAGGCAGAGAAAGCCAGAGTGCAGGCAGAAACAGGTCGTGTGAACGCGGAAAAAAGCAGAGTGTCAGCAGAAAGTGATCGCGTCACGGCAGAACAGGAAAGACAGAAGCAGGCGAATGAAGTTCTGGATAAGGCAAATGAAGCTGTAAAAATTGCGGGGCAGATCAATGAAGCGTCATATATGTTGGATAAAGATGAAAATATCAAATATGCATATGCAATTTATACAGAACGGGGGATCCCGCATCTGGCATTAACACCGATCAATGAGTAAACAGGAGGAAAAGAAGAATGGAAGGAATTGATTTATCATTTCCGTCTTATGCACAGCATGAGAGAATGGCGGCGGCACTGGAAGCGATCGCACTGAATGGCGGACAGAATTCGGCGGAAGCACTTGACGCTGCGTGCAGACAATTACTTGACGGAACAAATACAACACGGGTTTTCTGGTCATGGTATCCGCGTGCGCTGGCAGCAGGAGAAACAGACAAGTATAAATTGCTTTCACGGTTTGCAACAGCAGCAGCGCAGGCATGGAATGGAAAGACGTATACACTGCGAAGCTATGATCCGTCAGTATCAGGAATAACAAAAATGACACCGATGGATGATCTGGCAGATAAAGCGGCAGCACAGCTATGTACAGAAAATACTGAAGCGGTCGAGGACTGGGCGGATGAAGATCCGATGACATGGTATATCAGAGCAAACGCGCTGTCACTGGAAGACGGAACCATGAACATCACATATTTTGAAGGCGAAGACGGTTTTGACATCACTGGTGAAGATGCACCAGTATATACATTTGCGCTTGCATTATGGATTAAAGAATGGAATGACGGTGCATACGATTATATTTCATTCAGAACAACAAGGGGATCCGGCTATTATCCGGATGCTGGGGATGTGGATCCGAAAAATAAAAAGCGACCGATCACATGGCACGCAACATTCCCCGGTGGTCTGGACAGCAAAGGCGCGTTGACATCCGGCGCAGGGATCAAGGCATATAACTTCGCATCAGCAACGGCAGGGATCCAGAAAGCACGACAGAAAACAATTTATGAAGGACTGTGGAATGACTGCGATACAAGATGGATTCTTCGTATGTGGCAGTTAAGACATTTTGATCTGGAAAACTCAAACATTGCAGAAGGATGCACAAGTTACAACTATCAGTACATGGTGGCGTTGCCGGAAGAAAATGTGAAAAGGGTTCTTCTGTCTGCAAGTCAGGCAGCAGGATTCATTGTCGGATCCACGGTATCGGTTGGCGATATGGGCGCACAGTCGAATAAAGACAGATGGAATGCATGGATGCGTAACCTTGCGGATCTGGTGAAAGTATCTTCAATCGAAAAAGTAACAGTCGGCGGAACAGAATACACAGCGATCAATCTCGACATCAGCGGAACGATCACAACGACAGCGACAACGTGTATTTCAACTATGCCGTGGCATTCAGGCGCAACAGAAGCATTGCCGGGACATAAAGATGGATGCACATTCAGCCTGACAGCAGGAAAGACGCCGCTTCGTGTTGCTGGCGTGGAAGTTCTGGACGGATCGTATACGATCGGGCTGGATCCACTGTATGATACGACTGCAAATGAAGCGGGCGGGTTTGATTACACTGTGTATCAGTGCCGCGACAGTCAGAAACTGTCGGGATCAATCACAGCGGACTACGAAGATACAGGCATTGTATATTCCGGTATGCCGTCCGGATGGAACTATGTGAAAGCATTTATCAAGTCAAAGCTGGGTGTGTTGTTTCCGAAGTTGATCGGCGGATCTTCGACGACTTATTTTAAATCGGCTTTCTACGGTACCAACTCCGCCGGGGTTCGCTGCCCGTGGCGTTTTGCGGGCTTGGTCGATGGCGGGATTGCTGGTCTGGCTGCGGAGTATGGCAGCAATGCGCAGGGTACCTCGAACTGGTACGGTCGTCCGCGGCTTTGTGGCGCGGGTAAAAAGCGGGGTGAATGGTCTGCGTAAGCAGACCAGAGGGGCAAGACCACTCATACACACCTAACAGGAAAAGAAAATAAAAAGGGTATGCAGGCGCGGGATCGGCTTTCTACGGTACCAACTCCGCCGGGGTTCGCTGCCCGTGGCGTTTTGCGAACTTGAACAATGGCGGGAATGCTGGTCTGGCTGCGGAGAATGGCAACAATGCGCAGGGTAACTCGAACTGGAACAGTCGTCCGCGAATTTATGTATTTATGAAGGCAGGTGAAAACTTGCTGAAATGTGTCTGTATATCCGCGCATAAGCGAAAATCAGTAAAACCGGAAGCCGGGAAACCGGCATGTATAACCGTGGGTTATGCGTGCGGCAAGTAGTAACAAGACGAATCCTGATTCAAGGATCTGTCGCAACCGAAAGTCGCTTCACACATAAAGTAAAAATAAGATGGCACATAAAAAGAGATATAAAAAGTTAAGCAGGCAGCTGTGCGAACAGGCAGTTGTTGAATGTTTCAAAGGAAAATGGAGAAGAAACGATGTACTGACGTTTATTGAAAAGTATGCAGGAATTCCACGCGACGATATAAAAATAGATGATTTATCCGGATCGTGGAAGTATAAAAATGAAGCTGTTGAAGCGATTGGCTTGGTAATGCTTGGGATTGTGGAAGATCTGGTCGATCACGGAATAGAACCGGATGATATGGAACCAGTGACGATCCGGCAGCGTCCGGATGGAATGACAGGAAAGATCAGGGACATTGCACTGTTGTGCATTATGCATCAGCTGATCGGTCATATTACGAAACTGATGATAGAACCATTGATTCAGGCGCGATTGCTTCCAACACAACATGCAAGCATTCCGGGACACGGGCAGACAATGCTGAAAGATCAGATGTTGCGTTATTTCCTAAAGGAATCGCTGGGAATAGAATATGTGAGAAAAACAGATGTTGTACATGCATATGCTTCACTTCAATATGATGTGTGTATAGATCTGGTGATGATGGAAATCCCGAA
>UMLB01020577.1_pt1 | contig 20067 bp, 16 predicted proteins | sample 1966481 | NCBI WGS metagenome assembly UMLB01 (sample SAMEA4836192, study PRJEB28245) | human gut metagenome | biome: gut microbiome; material: fecal sample | place: Denmark | collected 2008 | reverse complement strand
GGCTTAAGCGGCTGACCGATCTCGTCTTGCGGCACCTCAAAGGCATCGGCCGTGACCAGGCCGATCTCGGTTCCGCGCTCAGTGGAGCAAATGGCATAATCGGCCTCGAGAATATCCAGATCCTGCGGATCGAACCACAGGTCGCGCGAGGCGTAGGTAAACTTAACGGGTACGACTAACGGCATTTCAGTGCCTTCCTGATATCGAACAGCATGACCTCGATGGCCAGCTGGGGAGTAACGTTTCTGGCGATGTTGCGCTCAGCGGTGGCAACCGCCTCGAGCGCCTGGGTGGCACCCGCAACATTCGTCGCCGCGGCAAGCCGCCCGATCGTGTCGCGCACATCCTCGTTCACAACGTCTGCCGCCTCATCCTGAAGCGTCAGCAGCACGTCGCGCATGAGCGTCCGCGCGCTCGCCAGCGCTTCCATGATACCCGAACGCTCGCGCGCGTTGAGTTCGCGCTTGTTGCGGTCCTCAAGCTGCTTCAATGCTCCACGCGACAGGTAGTCGGCATTTTGCTCGAGCACCTTTTCCTGCGTGGACTTGACCTCGGCGAGCGGCGCCTTGACGGCGACGATGAGCGACTTGGCGCGACTGAGCACGTCGGCCTCGTCGGCGGCAATGAGTGAGTCGATGGCGCGGACCATCTGGCGGCGAGCGTCCTGGCGCTCGGCGCTCTTAAGGAACTCGATGCCGCGTGTGGGGCTCCCCGCCACGGCGACCGCCATGCGGCAACGCGCGAGATCCTGACCCGTCGCGCGGCTCACGGCACGCGCGGCCACGGTGGGCGACACCAGCCGAAACGGCACGCACTGGCAGCGGCTCACAATGGTGGGCAGCATCACGTCTGCCGAGGTGCCCAGCAAGATAAACATAACGCCCTCGGGCGGCTCCTCGAGTGTCTTGAGCAGTGCGTTGGCAGTGTTGGCGCGCAGCTGCTCGGCACGGTCGATGATGTAGACCTTGGCCTTAGCGCGGATGGGCGCCAGCGGCACGTCGTCGAGCAGCTCGCGGGTCTGGGCAATGAGGTAGCCCGTGGCGCTCTCAGGCGTGTAATAGTGCACGTCGGGGTGTGTGTGCCGCGCAACGCGCACGCAGCTGTCGCATGCGCCGCAGCCGTCCTGCTCGCACAGGAAGGCCTGGGCGAGCGCCCATGCGGCATCGAGCTTGCCGGCGCCGGGAGCGCCCAAAAACAGGTAGGCGTGCGATGCACGGCCGCTGGCGACGGCGTTGGTCAAAAAATCGCGCACGCGCTGTTGGGTGTCGAGCTTGGCCAGCAGGCTTGCCTGAGCGGGGGCCATGTTACTCGGCCTCCTTGGCAAGCGCGGCGACGACGGCGTCTTGCGGAATGTCGAGACCGTACGCGCGAACCTGCTCGACCGTCTTCCCGAAGACCTCCTCGATGGGCGCGGTGGCGTCGATAAGCTTTACGCGGTTTGGCTCCTCGGCAGCAATTGCGCAAAAGCCCTGGTAGACACGCTCCTGGAATGCCATGCCCTTTGCCTCCATGCGGTCTGCCGCGCCACGGGCTGCCATGCGTAGCGCCGCCTGCTCGGGCGTGATGTGGTAGACGAGCGTGAGCGCCGGGTGCGTCCCCGCGACGGCCAGGTTGTTGGCGTCGTGCACCATCTGGCGGTCGAGGCCGTCGGCAAATGCCTGGTAGCAGGTTGTGGAATCGTAGAAGCGGTCGCACAGGACCACCTTGCCGGCCGCGAGGGCGGGCGCGATGACCTCGTGCACCAACTGAGCGCGCGCCGCCTCGTAGAGCAGCAACTCGCAGGTGTCTCCCATCGCCGTGTTGGCGGGGTCGAGCAGCAGAGCGCGAATCTTTTCGCTGATGGCGGTGCCGCCCGGCTCGCGCAGGCTCACAACCTGGTAGCCAGCGAGTTCGAGCGCGCGGGCAAGCAGGCGCGCCTGCGTGGACTTGCCGGCACCATCGACGCCCTCGAGCGTGATAAAGCTATGTTGAGCGGGCTCAAAAGCCATGGGCGCAGCCCCTTCCTACAAGGCGCGTAAATGCAGATATATCAACCAAGCCATGATACCCCAGTGCTCGGCGCGTCCCAAATCCCGCCTAGCCATTGGGGACGCTCTTGAATGACCAGGCGACAGTTAGGGACGTTCCTAAAGTGCCGTCCGAAAAGGAACGTCCCCAACTGCCGACCTTCTAAGTTGCGGTGAAATAGGGACTAAATACGCCTTCTAACAGCAAATACAATCCCTATTTCACCGCAAGTTAGGAGTGGGCGCGGGCGTTGATGGCGAAGGAAATGTCGCGCTCGAGGGCTAGGGCCTGTTCGCGTTCGAGGTCCTGGGTGAGGATTGCCAGCACGTAAGGGCGCTCGGCGTAGACGATTGCGGCATCGTGCTGAGCATTCGCCAGGCTGCCCGTTTTGTGCGCGACCAAAACGCCGCCGGGAACGCCTTCGACAATACCGCGCGCGTCTTCCTGCGCCAGCAGATATCCGCGCGCTCGCTCGCACAGCTCGGGCGTCGCGATTGTCCCCGCCGCCAGCCGTTGCAACACGGCCGCAGCATCACGGGCGCTCGTATAGTTCTCGCGACCTTGTGCCTGGGCCTCGGCATCCATCATCAAACGAGCGAGCACGGTCTGGGTCAGTCCCAATGCGGCACACGTTTCGTTGACCGTATCCATGCCAAGCCTGCCGATAACAAGGTTCGCTGCCACGTTATCGCTCTGGGCGATCATGGCATGCAGCAGCTCGTCAATACTGTACGACACACCCGCGCCGCGCGACTGAATGTTGCCGCTGCCACCCACGATATCCTGTTGCGTCACCGTTATCTGTTCGTCGAGGGACAGCTCGCCCGCCGCCACGGTCTCGAGCGCACAAGCGAGAATGGGAAGTTTGATGATGCTTGCCGCCACACGTCGCGCGTCCGGCGTCACGGCGACTTCACCATCAAGCGACGCGAACGTTTGTGGATCAAGCGCCACAGCATAGACCGAGGTAGACCCACCATACGGCTCGACAAGGGCTTCGATATCTTGCTGAAGGCCGGCAATCCAAGAAGCCCGAGCGACAGCTTCCGTCTTTTGAGCGGACGGATGATTCGCTTTTTGTTTGGCAGGGACAGCGGAGCCCTCAGCCTCGTTGCGGCGCGCAGCACAACCGCCGAGACTCATCACCGAGGCAAGCGCTCCGGTCAACATCCCGGCACAAAACACTCGACGCGAGCAATCGCGCACAGCGAGGGGCGCATCCCCCGGCGGGAACCGGAACGCCTCCACGTTGTCGCCGCCACCCCGACCTTGCTCGCCGCAGTACACAGACTCACTCCCCACCATCGCATTCTACCGAGCCGTCGATAAACGGCCGCGCCAGACACCCAGCACGCCGCACTCATTGTGACGCATGCGACAGGGCTTGCGCGGCACGACTATCCTCACATAACCAGTTGGGTCGGCGCGGCCCAACCGCACCTGAACCACCTTATAATCTAGCCAACACATCGAATGGAAGGAACCATCATGCCCCGGTTTTGTACCCATTGCGGCAAGCTTCTGAAAGACGACGAGCGTTTTTGCACCAGCTGCGGAACGCCGGTAATCGATGATGGCCAGGCCTCTCAGTCGCAAGAGGATGCGCAGGCGGACGTGACCGTGCAGTCCGCTCATCAGCCCGCGCCCGCTCCCCAGCCCGAAGTTGGCACGACGCAACAATGGGCGCCGCCAGCCGGCTCCGCGCCGCAGCAGCCCATACCGACCGCCGCTCCGCAGGCCGGTGCTCCCGCCTCGCCCAAAAACAACAACGCCCTGCTCATCGGCATCATCGCCGCGCTAGTCGTCGTGATTATCGCGCTCGTCGTGTTCTTTATGATCAAGCCTTTTGACAAGGGCACCGATGATACCAAGGGCACGACGATCGAAAAGGTCAAAATCGACCACGACGACGATGACGTCTCCGTCAAGGGCGACCCCAACAAGCTTGACGATGATGATGACGATGACGCCCACGATGCCGCCACCATCAGCGAGCAGAACGTCTACGACCAGCTGAGCTCCTACTACAGCAGGCTCTCCGATCTTGATCAGCAAGTTCGCGACTGCGCTACCACTTTCAACACGTATTACCTTAAGGATGACCGCAGCTCGCGTCAGTCGGCCAGCGATGCCGCCGAAGAGCTCGAGGATCAGATCGGCGACCTGAAGGACGAGGTCGAGGACCTGGACGTTCCCATCGACTCGCAGAATTACGGCTCGTGGAAAGACATCATCACGCTCTACGACGATCTGGAGAACCGCATCGACGTGATTTGCGATGCTTGGGAGATCAGCCTTGAGTACTCCAGCCCCGCCAACCACAAGGACGAGATCGTGGCGCCGCTGGCGCGCGACAACGTAGCGGGCACCAACGACAACAAATACCGTCTGGACTTTGAGGACCGCTACCCCGGCGCCGCACCCGTCGAAGTGAAGTAGCGCTTTGTCGTTCCCGAGACGGCAGTTAGGGACGTTCTTAAACTGCCGGCAGAAAAGGAACGTCCCTAACTGCCGGATAAAAAACGAGCGAGGATCTTGAGGTCCTCGCTCGTTTTTGTTTTGGGTGACGTTTCGACCGTGCGGCTACTTGTCGGCAGCGGTCTTTTTGGTAGTCGACTTCTTGGACGTCGTCTTTTTCGCCGTCGTCTTCTTGGCAGCAGTCTTCTTCGCCGTGCTCGCCTTGGTTGTGGTCTTGCGACCGCGGGCGGGCTTCTTCTCCTTGGTCGGGCAGTCCATGTTCACGCAGATGCGCCACGGACCGCGCGCCGTGTTGACCACCACGATGGGGGCGCCGCACTCGGGGCAGGTCTCACCCGTCGCCTCGAGCTTACCGCGCGCCGGCAGAGGATAGCTCACGCCGCAGTCATCGTAGTTGGTGCAGCGGATAAAGCGCTTGCCGCTCTTCTCGCTCTTGTGCGCGATCAGGTCGCCATGGCGTCCGGCCTCGGCGCACACCTTGCACTCGCCCACCTTAAGGTCAGGCTCGTAGTTGGTGGGGCACGTGGGGTTCACGCAAATCTCGAAGGCCTTCTGGCGGAACGGCTGGCACTTAATGCGCGGCGCGCCGCACTCGGGGCACACGGCCGCCTCGCCCTCGAGCGGGCTTACCTTGACGCCGCTCGGCACCGGATAGGTCACATCGCAGTCGGGCCAGCCCATGCAGCCGATAAAGCTGCCGCGGGTCTTGGCGCTCGTCTTCATAACCAGGTCCTTGCCGCACTTGGGGCAAGCGCCCACGCGCGCATCGGCCGTGACGGCGTCGCTGATGGCGTCGCCCAGCTCCTGCGTGTGCTTGAGCAGCTCGTCGAGCACGCCAGCCAGCAGCGCGCGCGAGTGCGTCACGACATGCTCTTCGGTATCCTCGCCGCGCTCCACACGGGTCATGTCGCCATCGAGCTCGCTGGTCATATCGGGGCTCGTGATGCGCGGGGCAAACTGCGACAGTGCATCGATAATGGCGATGCCCAGCTGACTCGGCTCCACGGGATCGTTTTTGAGATAGCGCACGGCGTACAGGCGCTCGATGATGCTCGCGCGCGTGGACTTGGTGCCCAGGCCGCGCTTTTCCATCTCCTGCACGAGCTTGCCCTGGCTGTAGCGCGCGGGCGGCTCGGTCTGCTTGGCCTCGAGCTTAATGTCGAACACGTCGACCGTATCGCCCTGCTCCAGCGGCGGCATCTGCTCGTCGCGCTTGAGTCCGTACGGGTACGCCTCGCGGAAACCCGGGGTCACGAGCACATCGCCCGAAGCCACGAACGGCTCACCGTTCACGTCGAGCTCGAGCTTAGTGTTTTCGATGGTCGCGGGACCCATAAGCGTCGCTAGGAAGCGGCGGGCGATGAGGTCGTAGAGCTTGCGCTGGCCGCCGTCGAGCGTGGACGGATCGCCCTCGCCCGTGGGATAGATAGGCGGATGGTCGGTGGTCTCGACCTTGCCGCGCGTGGGCTTCATGGGGCCGGCGAGGACCTTTTTGCACACGGGCGCCAGCGCCGGGTTGATCTTTGCAAGGTCACTCACCACAGCGCCCAGATCAAGCGTCGCGGGGTATACGGTATTGTCGACACGCGGGTAGCTGATGAGGCCCGCCATGTAGAGGGACTCGGCGATGCGCATGGTACGCGCAGGCGAGATACCCTCGGCTGCGGCGGCAGCCTGCAGCGAGGTGGTCGCAAACGGCGTGGGCGGCTGCTGCTTGCGCGAGCGCTTGGTCACCGCGGCGACGGTTGCCGTCTTGGCACCGTCAACGTGACCGTACGCCGTCTCAGCAGCATCCTTGTCGGTAAAGCGCGCCGTCTTGTGCGCGATCTTAAAGCGATCGTCCTCGGCAGCGCCTTGCGCGGCGCCCATGCCGCGAATCTGCCAATAGTCCTCGGGCACAAACGCCATGCGCTCGCGTTCGCGCTCGACCACCAGGGCAAGCGTCGGCGTCTGTACGCGGCCGGCGGAACGCACGTTGCCAAAGCCGCCAAACTTGGCGAGCGTCAGGTAGCGCGTGAGCACCGCACCCCAAATGAGGTCGATGTGCTGACGGCTCTCGCCGGCGTCGGCCAGGTTCTGGTCGAGCGAGACAAGGTTATCGAAGGCCTGCGTGATCTCGGCCTTGGTAAACGAAGAATACTGGGCGCGGGCGACCGGCAAGTCGGGCGCCACCTCGCGCACCTTGTTGAGGGCGTCCGAACCGATCAGCTCGCCCTCGCGATCGAAGTCCGTGGCAATGATGACGCTGTCGGACTTTTTGGCGAGGTTCTTAAGCGAGCGAATGAGCTCTTTCTCAGCCGGCAACTTAATGACGGGCGCCCAGGTGAGGTAAGGCAGACTCTCGAGCTTCCAGCCCTTAATGGAGATGCCATCGGCAAGGAACGGCTTACGCTTGGTGTCGTAAGGCGGACGCGCCAGGCCATCGGGCATGTCGGCCGGCAGTATCTCGCCGTCCTCGGTGACCGAATACCAGCCCAGCTTTTTATCGAACAGCACGCTGTCGCAAAAATCAGGCGCAAGGATGTGACCGGCAAGGCCGATCGTCACGCACTCCTCGCCCTTCCACTCAAAGCGGTAGATGGCGGTGTTGTACACCTTGTCCTTTTTGGGCTTACCCGTGGACAGACGCTCGGCGATCTGACGCGCGGCGTCGTTTTTCTCGGCGATGATGAGCTTCAAAAGAGGCTCCTATCTCGTGTCTCTGCGGCTACGCCCGCCCGTATGGCGGCCGATTTACGCCCTTGCTTGCTCGATCTGCCCGATGAGCCAATCGCACCAGGCATCCATGCCCTCGCCCTTGCGCGCGCTCACGGCAAACCGCGGCGCCTGCGGATTGAGGTCATTGAGTGTCCTAGTATACCTATCCATGTCAAAATCGAAAGCCGGGGCCACGTCGACCTTATTGAGCAGCTGCGCGCCGGCGTGCTGGAAGATGCCCGGGTACTTGATGGGCTTGTCATCGCCCTCGGGCACCGAGAGAATCATGATGGACAGGTTCTCGCCCAAGTCAAAGTCGACCGGGCAGACCAGGTTGCCCACGTTTTCGATAAAGATGACGTCGATGTTTTGAAGGCCCACCGCCTGATCGAACGCGTCAACCGCCTCCATGATCATGTTGCCCTCGAGGTGGCACAGGCCGCCCGTGTTGATCTGGATGGCGGGCATGCCGGCTTCCTTCATGGTGATGGCATCGACATCCGAGGCGATATCGCCCTCGATGACGGCACAGCGCAGGCCGGCCTTGTCGCGCAGGCGCTCGTTGGTGCCCAGGATCGTGGTGGTCTTGCCCGAACCGGGGCTCGACAAGACGTTGATCACATAGGTGTTTGTCTCATTAAATCGCTGACGCAGCTGATCTGCCAGGCGCTCGTTGCGCGACAGAATCGGCGACGCGATATCAATCGTTTTCTCAGCCATACTTAGCGCTCCTTACTTTGGCCCCTTTATACCCCATCACCAGATGGCTAGCGGGCTAATCGTCGGGGGTTTCGATTTCGATACTCGCGATATCGAGCTCGCGGCCGTGCAGTAGGCGCACGTTGGCACCACCACACTGGGGACAGCGACAGTGGAAGCGATCGTGGTCGAAGACCTCGCCGCAGTCCAGGCATTCACTTTGTGGGTGAATCTCCTCAACCGCGAGCTCGCAGCCCCGCGTGAGCGGGTCCTCATCGCGAAATGTCTCCCACGCAAAGTCCAGCGCCTCGCGCACAACTTCGGTCATATCCCCGATACGCAGCGTTACCAAAACGGCGCGCGAGGCCCCCGCCCCACGCGCCGCGCGAATCACTGTATCGAGTATGCCGTTGACAATGCCAACCTCGTGCATACCGATTTACTCCTCGTCGTCCTCATCGTCCGAGAACAGGTCCAGACGGCTCACAAACAAGCCCTCCTTGCCCTCGCGCGCGGTAATGACCACGCGGGCAATGGCGAGCGAAATCTCGTAGAGCGAGAGCAGGGCACCATACATGAGGCCCAACGTAACGGGCGAGCCGTCGGGCGTAATCACAGCCGAGCCCACAAGCAGGCCCACGTACACGTAACGCCAGGCGCCGCGGAAGGCCGCGTAGGACACGATGTGGAAGACGGACAGGTAGAAGATGATGAGCGGCAGCTCAAACGCCACGCCAAAGCCGATCATAAAGAGCAGCTCCATGTTGACGTAGTTCTCCAGGTCGGGCAGCGCCGTGGCGACGGCCGAGGTCTCGCCGATAAGCCACTCAAAGCCCGCCGGGATGATGATGAAATAGCAGAAGATGGCGCCCAGGAAGAACAGCACCGTCGAGGCGAGCACCGTGGGCACGACCCATTTGCGCTCGTTGGGACGCAGTGCCGGCAGGAAAAATGCCAGAATCTGCCAGATGATCATGGGCGTGCACATGACCACGGCCATCTTGATGGCCAGCGAGAAGCGCAGGCCAAAGCCGCCGAGCGTGGTGGTGATGTAGAACTTACCGTCCGGCACAAAGGAGCGGATGGGGTCTTCCAGGATGTCGAGCACCACGGGCGTGGCGAAATACAGCACGATGGCGGCGGCAAACACCGACACGACCACGATGGTCAGGCGGCGACGGAGCTCGCCCAGGTGATCGAAGAGCGGCATGCGCGCAGGTCCGATAGGCATTACTCATCGCCTCCCTTCGGTGCATCGGCGGCAGCGGCGTCGTCCTCGGCCTCGAGCTCGCGGGCAAGTTGGTCGACGACGGCCTTGCGCTTGCGGGGACGACGGGCGTAGAGGTCGGCCGTCGTGGGCTCTGCCGGCTCGGGCTCGGGCTCCGGTTCTGCAGCAGGCTCAGGCTCGACGACAGGCTCAGCGGCAGCGGCAGGCTCGGCACCCTCGGCCTCGGACTCCTCAGCAGCACCCTCGCCCTCGGCGGCAGCCTCGCTCGCGGCCTTCTCGGCAGCAAGACGGGCGCGACGCTCGGCAAAGGTCTCCTTCTTGGCGGGCGCTGCCGTCTCGGCGGCATCCTCGTCCGCATCGGAATCGTCGTCGGTCGCAGCAGCCTTCTTGGGCTTGACCGGGGCCGAAGCGGCCTCGCTCACCGGATCGATAATCTCGGACTGAACAACGGCCGTCATCTTTTCCTGCGTCTCGCGGAACTGACGGATGGCACGGCCGATCGTGCGGCCCATCTGCGGGAGCTTATCCGGGCCAAACAGCAAAAAGCCGAAGACCACGATGATCGCGAGCTCACCCTCTCCAATACCAAACACACATACCTCCAAGGCTCGATGTGAGTCGAGCCCGCACCGCGCCATTCGGCCGGAACTCGTCTATTCATTCGGTCAAGTATAGCGCCCGGACGCCAAAACGTCCGAGCGCATCACAAACATATGCCAAACGGCACGCCCTTTTGGGGGCAAAGATTATGCAGCGGTGATCGAAATCTCTTGGTCGACACCCAACAGCTGAACCACGCGCATCACCGGGGGCTGCACATTGGTGCAGCTAAAGCGCTTGCCGTGGTCGACCGCGTGGTGTGCGGCGCCCACGAGCACGCCAATGCCCGTCGAATCGATGTAGCTCACCTGGGCAAAATCGAGCTCAACGGCCTCAGTGGGCTGCTCGAGCGCCAGGTCGATGGCATTGCGCAAGCTATCGGCGTTAGAGATATCGATCTCGCCGGCCACCTTAATGGTGTAGAGCTCTGGCGTGGGGTTGGTGGAAATACCCAAATCCATGTATACGCTCCTTTACGTATCGAAAGTGCGGATAGTACGGGAAGCCGCGCGTTAGGCGCGCTCGGCACGCGCAAGCTCGGCAGCGACGAGCTTAACAGCCAGCACCAGCACATCGAGCGCGGCCTCCAGGTCCTCGACCGTGGGATAGCTCGGCGCGATGCGGATGTTGGTGTCGCGCGGATCCTTGCCATAAGGCCAGGTGGCACCAGCCGGCGTGAGCTTGACGCCCAGGTCGGCGCAGAGCGCGGCGACCTTCCGGGCCGAGCCCTCGGGACCATCGAAGCTTACAAAGTAGCCGCCGCGGGGGTGCGTCCAGGTGGCGCAGCCCGTGTCGCCCAAGCCCTCGGTGAGCTTTCGCTCGACAGCCTCAAAGCGCGGGCGCAGGAACTCGGCATGCTTTTTCATGTGCTCCTTGACCGCCTCGATGGTGGGAAGGAAGCGCACGTGACGCAGCTGGTTGAGCTTATCGGCGCTGATGAGGCCGGCCTTCAGGCGCTTGGAGAACTCCGCGATAACCGCGGGGCTCGCACCGATAAAGCCGATACCGGCACCCGGGAAGGTGATCTTGGACGTCGAGGCGAATGCCACCACGCGGTCCTCGGTGCCCGCCGCGCGGGCAAGATCAAAGATGTTGGCGAGCTCGTCGGTCTCGTCGTACAGGTCGTGCACGCAGTAGGCGTTGTCCCAGAAGATGCGGAAATCGGGCGCGGCCGTGTGCATCTCGACCAGGCGGCGCACGGTGTCCTCGCTAAAGGTGATACCCGTGGGGTTGGAATACTTGGGCACGCACCAGATGCCCTTGATGGAATCGTCGGCGGCAACGAGGCGCTCGATTTCGTCCATATCGGGGCCGTTGTCGGTCATCGCGACGGGAACGTTCTCGATGCCCAAGTCGGCGGTGATGCCAAAGTGGCGATCGTAGCCGGGAACCGGGCACAGGAACTTGACCTTCTTGCCGTCGTGCGCTGCCTCGTAAGCCTCCCAGGGCTCGCTGCCGCACGAGCCACAGCGCCAGAACATGCCGGCGATGTCGTGCTCGATCAGCAGGCTCGACGAGCCCAGCACGAGTGTCTGCTCAGCGGGGCAGCCCAGGAACTCCCCTGCCAGCTTGCGTGCCGAGGGAATGCCCTCAAAGCAGCCGTAGTTGGAACAATCGACGTTGCCGTCGTGCAGATCGGCATCGGCATTGAGGATATCGAGCATGGGTCGAGAGATGTCCACCTGGGAGGGCGACGGCTTGCCGCGGGCCATATCGAGCGCCAGGCCCTTGGCCTTGACCTCGGCGACCTCGGCTTTGAGCACCTCGATGGCGGCATCGAGTTCGGTGGTTTCCATCTTCTGGTAGATCGTCTGCATGGGTGCGACCTTTCGCGAAGCGGTACGTTGCAGTTCGTCTAAGTATAGACCGCCACCGCCGCAAGGGTATGAAGCCGTGATAGATTAAGTCCATCGCAATAAATTACGAAACGCCGCGCATGCCGGCGTGGGGCGCCCAAGGAGGCACTATGGAGTACGGATCGTTCCAGGCCGAGGAATTCGGCGACCTGCAGCGCCTGGTCGACGGGCTGTTTTATGACCGCCACGCCATCGACCGCCTGGATCTCATCGTGCAGGCCGAGATCTTGGACCTCGCGCCCGACCTTATGGAAATCGTGAACCTTTTGCCGCCCGGCTACTACGACCGCCAATCGCTTTGCGACCAGCTCAACTCGGCCCTTGCCGCCCACGGCTGGGGCGCCGTCTACGGCACCGTGGAATAAGCCTAGTCATTTAAGAACGTCCCCAATGACTAAAACGCCGCTTGTGATGGTGTTCACAGGCGGCGTTTTCAAACTTGTATGTGCTCTTACTCGTCCTTGGGCGCGGGGTGTTTGCAGACCACGCTCATGTAGATCATGCCGAGCACGGCCGCGGTGACCGAACCGGCAAGGATGGCGGCCTTGGCAGCCAGAACCTCAAACTGGGCCGTCGGGAAAGCAAGACCGCTGATGAGAATCGACATCGTAAAGCCGATGCCGCCCAGAATGCCCACACCGGCAATCATGTGCCAGTTGACATTGCGCGGCAGCTCGCAGGCCCTAAGCTTAACCAGGGCAAACGTCATGCCAAAGATACCGATCGGCTTACCCAGCAGCATGCCAAAGTACACGCCGAGCGTCACCGGGTCGGTGAGCAGCGTGCTCATGTCCACGCCCACTAGGCGAACCTGCGCGTTCACGAACGCAAAGATCGGCAGAATCACAAAGTTGACCGGCGTGGAGATCAGACGCTCCATGCGGATGAGCGGCGGGGTCACGCGGTGCATGACGCGCTCGACCTTGGTGGTCGAGACGGTAAAGTCATGCTGACCCAGGATGTGCGCCTCGTCATCGTAGCGGTCATCGAGCAGCGGCAGGCACTCCCCCAACCAATCGGTAAGGCTGTCGAGTTTAACACCGCACTTGGCCGGGATGGTAAAGGCCAAGATGACGCCAGCAAGCGTGGCATGTACGCCGCTCTTGAACATGCAGAACCACAGCAGCAGACCCAGTACCGAATACGGGGCAAGGCGGTAATGTTGCGTCTTGTTGAGCCACACGAGCGCGCAGGTCACAAGCACGGCGGCGCCCAACCAAAACGGATTGGGGCTCTGACCGTAGAAGATGGCGATGGCGGCGATGGAAATGAGGTCGTCGGCGATGGCGAGCGTCGAGAAGAACACGCGCACGCCGTTGGGCACACGGTTGCCCAAAAGCGACAGCACGCCCAGCGCAAAGGCAATATCGGTTGCCATGGGAATGGCCCAGCCGTTGTGCGCGCCGGCATGGTTAAAGATCAGGTAGATGCAGGCGGGAACGACGACGCCGCCCACGGCTGCCAGCATGGGAAGCATAGCCTGGCGCGGGTTTTTGAGCTCGCCGACCGTCATCTCGTACTTAAGCTCAATGCCTACCAGCAAAAAGAAGATTGCCATGAGGAAGTCGTTGACGAAAAGCTCGACGGTGAGGCCAGCCGTAAGGTTGCCCAGACCCACATACAGCGGGGTCTCCAAAAAGTGGTGGATGGCCTCGTAAGCATCGGTGTTGGCGCAAATGACGGCGGCGATGGCGGCGAAGACCATGACGGCGGCGGAAATCGTGCCGTTCTCGGCGATGCGCTCCCAAATGTCGTGGCGCTCAAAACGCTTGCGCTCACGAACGTTGAACAGCTGCTCAGTTGCTGCCATGGGCGGCTCCTTTCACGGGAAAGCTCCCGTCTTGAAAAAGCACGGCCCGCCCAAGTGGCGGCGCCGCGCTCTAACGTATTACGCTTGCATCTAGCCTACCCTGCACGACAGGCACGCAGGCGTGGCCGAAAAGCGGAACCATAGGTTGAACATTATTTGCTCAACGGCACGGGTGCGCCTGTCCAAGAGACGACGCGACGCCGTGCACAAAAAACGACCGGAGCGCGGGGCGTCCGCGATCCGGTCGTGGCGTTTGGTCGACTAAACCTAGCAGGCGGCCATGATGGGGGCAGCGACCTGCTTCTTACGGGAGAGGACGCCCGGCATCCAGACGCCGTCGTGCTCGTCGGCAATGCCCAGGCCCTTCTGAGCAGCCTCGGTCTCGCCCTCGAGCAGGACCTGCGAGCCCTCCTCCATGATGTCGGTGATGCACAGGACGATGCCGTCAGCACCCTTCTCGGCGGCGTAGGCGCGCATGGCCTCGCGGATCTCGTCGATCATACCGAGCGCACGGCTCTTGTCGACGGTCTCGTACTGGCCGATGAGCAGCTTCTTGCCGGCGGGCTCGAACATCTTGATGTCGTTGCCAACCATCTCGGCTGCGGTGAAGGAGCCGGACGGACGGGTGAGGAAGACCTCCATGCCAAACTTGACCGGGTCGACGCCCACCTGCTCGCCGAGCTTGGCGGCGACGGCGCGGTCGACATCGGTGGTGGTGGGGCTCTTGAGCATGAGCGTGTCGGTCATCATGGCCGAGAGCAGCAGCTTGGCCTGAACGTCGGAAAGCTCAACGCCGAGCACGCCGGCGAGCTTGGTGACGATGGTGCAGCTGGAGCCCCAGGGCAGGCAGATGTAGTGCAGCGGGCCGGCGGTCTCGAAGTCGCCGATGCGGTGGTGGTCGACGACGCCAAAGACCGTGGCCTCCTTAAGACCGGCGACGGACTGGGCAGACTCGTTGTGGTCGGTGAGGACGACGAGCTGACCGGCCTCGACGGACTCGATCACGCGGGGCTCGGCAATGCCGGCGTCGGCTAGCAGCTTGGTGGACTCGGCCGGAAGCTGACCAAGGGCGCAGGCCTCGTAGGTGTTGCCGGCATACTCAACCTGGTTGAGCAGCTGGGACAGGACGACGGCGCTCATGATGGCGTCGTTATCGGGGTTCTGGTGACCAAAGACAAGAACGTTTGCCATGGATATCCTCCACTTGATATGTGTACTTGGACGTAGCTATGGTAGCACGCCGATGCCGAGCCTTCGCAGACGGAAGGGCCACGGCATATTTTGGGGCGCAGGCACGGGGGCCAAGGCTGTCCCTTTTGCACCATGTTGGTGCAATGTAACCTGTCCCCCTTGCACCAGCTATTTACCGGCAGCGCGCAGGGCTACGTAGGCGGCACCGATGATGCCGGCGTCGTTTCCGAGCGAAGCGACCTTAATGGGCGTCTCGCGCGAGGCAGAAAGCGCGTACTGCTTAAAGTGCTCGCGAACCTTGTCGAGGTAGACATCGGCCGAGGCGGAGGCGCCGCCGCCGATGAGGAACATCTCGGGGTCGACCACGTTGGCGATAAGTGCCAGGGCGCGACCGAGATAGTCGGCCATGGTATCGGCCGCGGCCAGCGCGAGCTTGTCGCCCTCGCGGCAGGCCTGGAACACGTCCTTGGAATCGGAGGGGCCGGTGAGCTCGATGGGCTCGACGCCAGCCTTCTTGCACTCGGCAAGGTAGTTGCTCACCACACCGGTGGCGCTGGAATACTGCTCCAGGTGGCCATGGCCGCCGCAGCCGCAGGTGCGCTCCTCAGCCGGATTCAGGCACATGTGGCCGATCTCGCCGCCGGCACCCACAACGCCCGACACCACGTCGCCGTTGACGATAACGCCGCCGCCCACGCCGGTACCGATGGTGACCATCACCACGTTCTGCACGCCCTTGGCAGAGCCGAGCCAGGCCTCGCCCATGGCGGCGGCGTTGGCATCGTTCTCGTACTTAACGACCGCGTCGGGGCAGTGCTCCTGAATGGCGACTCTCAGCTCAGGCAGGTTAATGGCAATGTTGGCCTTGACCTTGGCATCGCCCGATGCCGGGATGGGGCACGGAACGGCCAGGCCAATACCCGCCACAAAGGCGCGCGGAATCTGGGCCTTGGCGACCACCTGGTCGATAGCCTCGGTCACCGCGGCAAAGCCCGCGGCGTCAACGATGGGAGGCGTGGGCACGCTGGCCTTGGCAAGCAGGTTTCCGTCCTCATCGAACAGACCCTCCTTGACCGAGGTGCCGCCGACGTCGATGCCGATGTAATACTGCTTAGGTTCCATGGGAGCCCGCCTTTCTCGTTTAAACATTGCCTGTATGGTACCGCTCCCAAGGCAAAAACCTACCAAAAAGGACAGGTTTGTTTTGGCAGGTTTTATCTGGGGAAGCGCAGAGTACGAGATTCGGTTCGCTGGGTGTTATATCGGTTCGGCCCGTCCTCGGACCGATCATTTCTCAACACGACACTACTCAGATGTTTATCATTTAAAACGCTCTAATTTTACAAGCGGGGCGACTTTTAATTTTATCTTTCTCGAACTTTTCAATAACTCAATAGAGATACTTAGGTGTTGACTATACTTTCTTTTATTCTCAATCAAGTTGGAAAGGAGGTTCCTTGATTCCCAAATACGAGGCGATAGCTGCAGATATTCGTCGAAGTATTGAGGATGGCGCTCTTAAACCGGGCGACAAGCTTCCTACCGTGGTTGAGTTCTGCAAGCTCTATAACGTTTCCAAAATCACCGTCAAACGAGCTCTTGAACAAATCACCGAAGAAGGTCTTATTACCAGCCGGCGTGGATCGGGTACCTACGTTAAGGACACGGCGGGGCTTCCCGGCCAGGCGTTTTTCCAGGGCAAAAACGACCGTACCCAGGGTTTTTCGTATGAGCATCGCGGGGAGAAGGTGACCTCGGTGGTCTACGATTTCTCGATCGTTAATCCACCAGCGGACATCGCAGCCCAGCTGGGAATTGCCGAGGATGACTTTGCCTATCACGTCGTGCGCGTGCGTCAGGCCGATGAGAAGCCCATCGTTATCGAGTACACCTACATGCCCCTCGAGCTGATTCCAGGGCTGAAAAAGAAGGATCTGTACGGATCGGTCTACCGCTTCATCCGCGAGCAATGTGGGCTGAAGATTTCGAGCTTCCACCGTACCATTCGCGCCGTGGCAGCAACCGAGGAAGAAGCCGAGCGTCTGGACACCAAACTTGGCTCTCCCCTGCTCGAGCTCACCCAAATTGGCTTTTTGGACAGCGGCGCCGCCTTTGAGTATTCGATCTCGCGCAACGTTGGCGACCGCTTTGAGTTGCACAACGTAACGTTGGCATAGGTTTTTGTAGTCACGCGGGCGCTCGTTTTGAGCAGTTTTACGCGGCGCCCGCGCAACACAATGGGGGTATGAATATGTCCGATTTGATTAAACTGACGCCGATCTTCCACGAGAAGATCTGGGGCGGCCGCCAGCTCGAAACCGTATTTGGTTACGACATTCCCGAGGGGCCCATCGGTGAGTGCTGGGCCATCTCGGCCCATCCCAACGGCGACTGCCAGATTGCGGAGGGCCCGTATGCAGGCCACACGCTGTCGTGGCTGTGGGCCGAGCACCGCGAGCTCTTTGGCAACTGCGAGGGCAAGGAGTTCCCGCTGCTCATTAAGATTCTGGACGCCAAGGACGACCTTTCGATCCAGATTCATCCCAACGACGAGTACGCCGCCGAGCACGAGAACGGCAGCCTGGGCAAAACCGAGTGCTGGTATGTACTGGACTGCGAGCCCGACGCCACGATTATCGTCGGCCAGCGCGCGCACGACCGCGCCGAGGCTGCACAGATGATCGAGGAGGGCCGTTGGGACGAGATGCTCAACGTGCTGCCGATTCACAAGGGAGACTTTTTCCAGATCGACTCCGGCACCGTTCACGCCATCAAGACCGGCACGCTGATTCTGGAGACGCAGCAGTCGAGCGACGTGACATATCGCCTGTACGACTACGACCGCCCCGGCACCGACGGAAAGCTGCGCCCGCTGCACATTAAGCAGAGCCTCGACTGCATCGACTTTGATGTTCAGGCTCCGACCGACGGCACGGTGAACGCGCCTGAGGTCGACGGCGTGACCGAGCTCGAGTCTAACCCCTGCTACACCGTCGATCGCGTGCGTGTCGACGGCAGCAAGATCCTCGACCAGCGCTGGCCCTTCATGTGCCTGTCGGTCATCGACGGCGAAGGCACCGTCTGCGGCGACCCCGTCCACAAGGGAAGCCACCTGCTGGCCCCGAACACCGTCAGCTCCATCGACCTCGAAGGCAAGATGGAACTGATCATCAGCCACCTCTAGGTCGCAACAACAACCAAAACGCAACAAGGGACTCCCCCGTCCACCAACGGAGGAGCCCCTTATCCATATATATCAGCCCACCCGGCTCTCCAGATCAAAAAAGCGGACGAGCAGAGCGACGTTCGCAAGCAACGTTATCTAAGGACCTGGACGGGCGTATGGGGCAACATCGATCGCGAGTTCCGCACGAGCCGGAGAGCACTTAATGTGCTCTCCGTGCGAGCAGGACTGCCCGAGCAGGCGATGTTGCCCCATACGCCCGCCCAGGTCCGCCGGGATCACGACAGCTTGACGATCGGAGCAAAGCCCTTCATAAGCTTTTTGGTCTGGCCGGTCTTTTCGAATTGAACCTCGATCATGTCTCCGACGACCGAGATCACGGTACCCGTGCCAAAGGTCTTGTGGCTCACGGTATCACCCGCGGCAAAGTCCTGCGATGCGCTGGCACGATCGACCTTGCGCTCCACCGTCGGGGACACCTTGGACGACGGCTTTTTGACGCGCGGCGCGCCCGAGCCAAAGGTCGAGGCAACACGGCCGGCGTCGGGCGAGACCCCACGATGGCGCTCGGTTCCGTAGCTACTGCCGCCAAAGAAGTCGTCGAAGCTCGATCCGCCGCGCGAACCGGAACCGCCGGTCGAGCGCGTATGCGAGCCAAACACCTTGCCGCCGTACATATCCGAGCCCATGCCCGAGCCAAAGGTACCGTGGCGGTCGCCGCGCTTCTCCCAGCCCGTGCCCTCAAAACCGGCAGAGCCGATACCGCTAAACTCGATATCCTCAAACGGAATCTCGTTGAGGAAGCGCGAGCGCGGGTTGGCAGAAGTCGAGCCGTAGGTGCGACGCGTGGCCGCATAGGTCAAGAACAGGCGCTTACGGGCACGCGTGATGGCGACGTAGGCCAAGCGACGCTCCTCCTCGAGCTTGCCCGGATCGTCACTACCGCCAAAGTCGTGCACGTGCGGGAAGATGCCTTCCTCCATGCCGGCCACGAACACCGCCGGGAACTCCAGGCCCTTGGCGGAGTGGATGGTCATCATAGTGATGGCATGCGTCTCGCCGGCCAGGGAATCCAAGTCGGAGCGCAGAGCCAGCCACTCCATGAGTGCAGGCAGCGCCTTGCAGGTGAGCGGGCCGTAGGTGCGCTCGATCTCGTCGGCATGTACGGCACCCGCCGGCAGCTCTGTCGGCGCGGCATAGGCGTTGCCCGCGATGGCGGCAGCCAGGGCATCCTGCGGCGAGAGCGCCGGGGCCGCCAGGCTGTCGAGCGAATTGGAACCCGCGGCATCACGCGCGCCAACGAGCGCCTCAAACGAGGATACCGGGGCAGATGGCCCCGGTTCGGGCGCAGGCGCGCTCACCACGACAGGCTCGGGCTCGGCGCTAGCAGGCACATCGGCAACACCGGCAGCGCGCAGCTCTTCCAAGCTCTCGAGCGTACCTTCGATATCCTCGTGCGTCTCCTCAAATTCGGCGGCGACGCCCAGGAATTCCTGGATGTTCTCGGCGCGGCTCTCGGACTCCATGGTGCCCTCGGCGCGGAAAGCCTGCAGCAGGCCCGTCTTATCGACGATCATCTCGACGACGTCCTTGAGCTCGCCGTCCATGCGGCGACCCTCGCGCACCAGCGCCACAAAGCTCGACAGGCCGTTGCGCACCTTGGCGCTAAACATGCCCGTCTCGGCTGTTGCGATCTCGCAGGCTTGGAAGAACGAGCAGCGGTTGTCGCGTGCCAGCTGCTCAATCTTTTGAATCGAGGTGGAGCCGATGCCGCGGCGCGGCGTGTTGATGACGCGCTTGACGCTCATCTCGTCGGCCGGGTTCACAATCATCTTAAGATAGGCCATGACGTCGCGGATCTCGGCACGGTCGAAGAATCGCGTGCCGCCCACGATCTTGTAGGGCACGCCCGCGCGCAGGAACATATCTTCGAGAATGCGCGACTGGGCGTTGGTGCGGTAGAACACGGCGATGTCGTCGTAACTCGTGCCCTTGGCGTGCAGCTTCTCGATCTCGCCAGCAATCCAGCGGCCCTCGTCGCGCTCATCGCTCGCCTGGAAGGCCTGGATCTTCTCGCCATCGCCCTCGGCCGTAAACAGGCGCTTGTCCTTGCGCTGCGAGTTGTGACGCACCACGGCGTTGGCGGCGCTCAGGATATGGCCCGTAGAGCGATAGTTCTGCTCCAGCTTGACGGTCTTGCAGTCTTTAAAGTCCTTCTCAAAGTCCAGGATATTGGTGATGTCGGCGCCACGCCAGCTATAAATGGACTGGTCGTCGTCGCCCACGACCATGAGGTTTTGGTACTTGGCGGCCAGCA
>UMLB01059943.1_pt1 | contig 20232 bp, 18 predicted proteins | sample 1966481 | NCBI WGS metagenome assembly UMLB01 (sample SAMEA4836192, study PRJEB28245) | human gut metagenome | biome: gut microbiome; material: fecal sample | place: Denmark | collected 2008 | reverse complement strand
GCGGAAGCGAAGAGCGGAGACGATGGGTTCGCAGAGTACCGGACGAGCGAGTTCCCGGAGGCCTTCGAGCGGCTGTGCGCCATGTCCATCAAGCCGGTCAAGTCGCTCGCCTTCAAGCGGGACTGCCTCGCCGCCTGGGAGCGCAAGGTAGCCGAGGGGTTTGCGCCGGAGCAGATCATCGACGCCTACGCCGCCTACGCGAAGAGCTACTGGGTGCGAAACGGCGACGACACCAAGCTCGCCAAGAACCTCGCCCGCTGGATCGAGGGGGAGGGAGGGCTCTGCGCCTACGCCGACGAGCCCATACCTCCAGACCTGCTCGATGCGGACGGCGGGCCCTTGGACATGGTGGCGCTCGCCCAAGCGGACCCGGAGTTCGCGAAGCTCTGGCGGCGCGTGGAGACGCAGCGCTGCGTCATCCGCTCCTGGATGGCGGCCGACGGGAAGGTGCCGCCCGAGGACGAGGTCGCCGCCGCCTGCGAGGAAGACGAGCACTACCGGCGCTACTACGCCGCCTGCGAGGAGCGCTACGGGCGATACCTCAAGGTGTTCGAGCTGTTCCGCGACCCCGGCAGGAGGCTGGAGCGGGCGCACGAGGACGCGCGGGCGGCCGCTGCCATGCCGTTCGGAGGGAGGTTGTCATGAGGGTGCTCTGGCGGTTTCTCAAATGGCTCTTTCGTGCCGTATCCCGCTTCATGTAGAGACGCGGCGAGAGGCGCAGTTTATAATGAGGAAGTCACCCTAATTGAATAAGTACGTGAATTACCGGGCCGAGGGGCATCTGCCGTTTGGGTAATTCACGTACGATTCCCAACAGGGTGACAACTGAGGTGGATGCCTCTCATCTGACACTCACGGGGGCTACCATCATCCTTATCCGAAAGAGGAAAGGTGGCCCCATGGCAGCAAGCGAAGAATACGCCCCAACGAAAGACATGGTCAACGCTGTGGTCGAATCGTCCGAGAAGCTGGAAGGGGCGGCATCGCTCCTGGCGATGCTTGAGGACAAGACCGACACCCAGCAGGTGACCGCCTCGGAGCTTTCCGCCGTGCGCTGCATAGTAGAGACTTGCGCCGCCAATCTGGATGCGGCCTGGGCGAGCGCCTAGATAAAACTAGAGCCAGTCCCAGTGGGACCGGCCCGTGCAAAACCCGAAGGTTTTTGAATCCGCGACTATAGTTCCAGCGAATCAAAATCTTGTCAATGAGCCGTTCTAGCCTATGCGGATCATTCCGAAAAACTTCATGCGAGGCTCAGGGACGGCATCTTCCGCACGGCTTGTAACCTTCCTCTATGAGCTCTTGCCTCATGCCTGTATGTTTTCGCGCCTTTTCGTTTTTAATAGTCTGCGCAGATGGGCATGATGCCCGATGGAGCGTCTTCGCCGCGTCGTTCACGATGCAGTCGTGTACCATGGAGTCCTGTATCGAATCGTCTCGACAGTTGTCGCCGGTGGCGTAGCCGATACGCACACCCGGCTGGATGTTGTGGAGGTACACGTTGAACTGCAGCGGTGCCTCGTCCTCGCATATCGAAAGCGCCTCCATACGAATGCCACGTGCGACAAGCTCGCTACCTTTGTAAATCGGCGTCACGCGGAAGAGAACTCTCGCCTCCCCATGTTGCCCGCAATGGTCAGCGACCATGTTCTCGAACACGCGCATCGCGTGGTTCATGTAGCGCGTTCCCGTGATGAGGTTGCGCTCGTTCGCGTGTTCGCCGGTCAGCCTGTAGCCGATGAGGTGACAGCGGTTATAGAGCTTCTTCCCCTCGATGAAACCATACTCAGTATCGCGCCATCCGCTGGGAATGATCTGCTTGATGGTGCGGCGCGACTCGCCGTCTTCCGACATCGTCTCCTTGCTCACCAGTGCGAATGCCGCACCGCAACGCCCCACCTCGTCCAGCTCCGAGTAGCGCTCACATCCGATCTCGACAGCCCTTTCCCCTTCGGAGAAGAACGGCACGTTGCGAGCCACGATGTCGAAGGGATGTCCCGAATACTCGGGAAGGTCATCCGGCGCAAACGACGGTGTTCCGTCTTCAACTGCCTTAGCATATTCGTTTCGACAAAGGCCTAATTGATCCGACGCAGTGTTGCCACCGAATCCCTGCAATAACGATTGAGCTGCTTCTCCGATGTCTTGCAGCGCGTCGAAAAGGTTCTGTATTCTGAAGCGCTTTTCGACCATATCGCCCCTCCCCGTTGTCTATTAGCTCGAGATTGCCAGCTTATTCATACGCACTGCCAAGTTACTGCCAAGTTACTGCCAAAATTATTTGGCAGTATCATAGTACTGAGAAGGGTCTTGTCTGCTTTTCCCATGCCAGCAAAGAAGGTTCAACTGGGCAAGCGATTTAAGTGTGGTAGATGCTGTTTGCCTCGAAATCCCTGCCGCTTCCACCAGCGTTGCCGTTGTGACGCGGCCTTGCGATTGAGCGAGATCTAACGCAATTTGCTGATTCTTCGTCAAGCGAATTTGATCCCGCTTCCGATTCTGATTGCTATCGGTTCCACCACCCTTTACGGCTGTCATCTTCCGCAACGGAAGGACGATGGTGGAGCGCTCCGGGTTTACCTCCTCGGAGAGAACCGGCCTTCCGTAACCGGTCTTCTGCCATTTCTTCACCATGTCCGGGATTCCTCCGCCAGCGCGCTCGCCCACGTTGATGAGCGAGAACATCTTCATCATGATCTCGTTGCGGGGGTCGGAGTTGCCGCCGATGTAGGCTGCCTCGATGTCGATGCGGAAGCCGCCGGGATTGGAAAGGCGGAGCTCGTCCTCTTTCCAGAGGAAGACGACCCCGCGCCGCTCGTGGTAATCGGCGTTGGTGAGGCAGTTCGCCATGGCCTCGCGCAGCGCATCGTGCGCGTCCGTCTCATCGACGCGCAGACTGTTCTCGTCGAGGCGGAAGGGCACCTGAAGCGCCTGCTTCATGTTGTTGTACGCACGGCGGTAGAAGTCGAAGACGTTCCCCGACCAGCTGTCGTCCTGCGACGTTATGCGCATCTGCCAGCGCTCGTCGGGATCGAGCTCCTGCCTGTAGTCGAGGAAGTAGTGGGGGAACTCCGCCATGATGCGCCACTCCTCTCCGAACATGAGGAGCCCGGCGCTGGTGGGGTGGATCGCGCCGTCGCTCCCGACCCTCGCCGCGCCGATGCGGCACAGGAACTCGTCCGTCGGCAACTCCGTCCAAGCATGCGAATCGTGATGGATGCCGTAGCTCGTCCGGTATGAGGCGATGGTCTCCGCCGAAAGGTCGTCCACGGAAAGGTTCTCGTGGACGTACGAGTCGATGGATTCGTCCGAGGCATCGCGGTACATGGCGTGAATCTCACTCGCGGCGCACCGGTAATCGCCCTTGTGGTCGCGTCGGTACGTCCCGGTCATGGGATTCCCGTTGATGTAGACCGGCCGCAGATGCCTGTCCGCACGCGGAACATCAATAACTACGAGCTGCGCGCCCTCGATGTCTTCGATGCGCACGTCCTTGTCCGAGAGGACGCATGGGCACAGCTTGTCGGGGCTGTGGGCGGCGTTCCAGAAATCGTCGAGCATCTTGTCCGCGTCCGACAGTCCGGAGGCTTCGAGCGTGCCGTCCCTGAGTTCCTTGGCTCCTAGCACAATCGTTCCACCGCCCGTATTTGCGAATGCCGAGATCGTCTCCCAGATGCTTCTTGGGAGTCCTCCCTGCGCCGCCTTGGCTTCAAGGCGATTGCTTTCCTTATATTTGTCGAGGTTGTTCAGATCCACGAGCGTCCCTTCTTTTCGCCTTACATTCTACCTGCCGTGGCATCATCTCGGAACTATGCATTCCCGAATATGGAGCATCATCGCAACTTCGCGGTGAGTCGTTATAGTTTTTGTTGGCTCATTGATATTAGGTGCCTCGCTTGCGTCATGTCGCGAAAACCACCTCGTTTTTGTGACATGAGGGTAAGCTTGATATGATCGCTGCCGAATTCGCGGGAGACGCTGTAATGCACGCCAATTCCGCCCATGGAATCGTAGATTCCGTTTATCCCTACTCCGAGGTCGTGCATCCAACCCAGTTCCGTGAGAGCGCGGACCAGCACCGTGTTTCTCGAATAGTGCGCTTCTCGTATCCGGGCAGCGGGCAATCCGTTTGCCGCGCTGCCCGCATTGGCGATTTCTATCCGGCCCTCCAAGATGCTCAGGCTCGTATAATCGCCGCGTAACTCGTAGTCCCTATGGGCGATGGCGTTCACAAGCCCCTCTCGCCATGCGTATCGGGGATAGCTGTCCCCGGCGTACGGCCTCAATAGCTCGTCGAGATAGGACTCTATGACTGGCAGCAACGTAACCAGTGGCTCGTCGAAGAGACGGTCGGTCTCCCATCCCCTCTTCTTAAGGGTTTCCCTCTGCGCAGCGGCGCGGACTTCCACCATGACCTCGGCTCGAACTATATGCTCGCCCGGCCTCCTCGCAAACAGGAGCGTCCCGGCGTTCGTCAATCGCTCGCTTCTCTTGCTCATAAAGCCGCGCCTGACCAGAAGCTCACGGCTCGGCTCCTCGCCGACGGCGCGCGCATAGGCGCTCAGCGCCGCCTCACCTATATCCTCTGCCGTGGCCGTCTCGTTGAGGCATGTCTCAAAGGGCTCGGCAACGCCGCCAATCGTCTCCGCTGCCACAGCTTCTACCTCCATCTGTTTAACCGTTTCGGCAATTCTACCCGCCACGTCATCGCCTTGGAACCGTGCGTTCCCGAAAGCGAAACATCGACGCAACAACGGGACCTGGGTCGTGCCATCAGACCTCCTGCCCGCATCTCTGCCCCCGGTCGCCTTGAGCCCGCACGTTCGCACGGCCGCGCCGCCGACGCAAGGGCCGCGAAAACTTTTCAGCCGGGCGCGCGCCTTCCCATGACCTCCTGAAAACTCGGAGCCCTCCGGGTTTCGCTCTCCTCCCTTGCGCCCGTGCCGCCGCCGTACGGGACACGTGCCACAAGGCGAGCCCACAGGGGGCGAGCCGACAAGGCTAAAGGAGGTCTGAAAGATGGAAACGACCAAGATCCCGCTCTCCCAGTGCGTCGAGAGCAGCTACCAGAACCGTAAAGGTCTGGGCGATGTCTCGGGGCTCGCGCGGAGCATCGAGGTGAACGGCCAGATCACGCCGCTCATCGTGGTGGCCGACGGAGACGCCTACCAGCTGGTCGCCGGGCACCGCAGGACCGCCGCCATGCGCTCCCTCGGGCTCGAAGAGGCCGACGCCTACGTGATGGACGGCTGGGACGACGCTCGAATCGCGCAGGTGCTCAACGCGGAGAACAACCATCGCCGCGAGCTGACCGAGGCCGAGCGCGGGCGCGGCATCCAGACGATGCTCTCCCTGGGCGTGCCGGTCGCAGACGCGGCCGTGAGCGCGGACGTCCCCGAGGACAAGGCCGAGTCCTACGTGCGCGGCACGAAGCTCGTCCCCACCGATGCGGTGAACCTCGACTTCGACGCCGTGGCGCTCATGGGCGACTACGACGACGTTCTCACCGAGGACGACGTGGTGGCCATCCTGTCGAAGAAGGGCCACTGGGACCGTGTGGCGGTCTGCCAGGCGGCCCGCGCACGGGCAGCTGCGGAGAGCGCCAGAGCCGAGCTTGAGGAGCGCGGCATCCGGATCGTCGAAGACGCCGACATCCGCGAGGGCGGCTACCACCACTGCGACGGCGACTGCGGGCACGCGGGGCTCGTCGCTACCGTGTCCCCGAACCGCTGGTGCGAGGGCGCGAGCGTCCACTTCTACTGCGACGACGACTCCCACGTGCACCAGCCGACCCCCGAGGAGATCGCGGCGGACGAGGCCTACGAGCAGCGCGCCGACGCCTACGAGGCGATGCAGGCCCGCATCGTCGAGTTCGCGAAGAGCGCGCTGCCTAAGTTCCCCGCCAAGGGCCAGACGAAGCTGCGCCAGTGGGCGCACGAGGCCTTCGAGGCCGCCTACGAGTGCGAGCTGGACGATGCCTGGGAGAGCTTCAAGGAGCCGCGGGGCAAGGCGCTCGACCAGTTCATCCTCATGCGCGCCATCCCGAACTGCGTGCCCGACCTTCCCGGCGGCGCGCTCCGCGAGGGCTACGAGGTGACCTCCTACTGGCTCGACGACATCCTCGGCTTCATCTCCTTCGTCGACGACGTGCTGATGCCCGCAGGCTACGAGCTCTCCGAGGACGAGCGCGACCTCATGGATCACGTCCACGGCCTGTTCGCCGGGGAGGATGAGGACGAGGTGTTCGGCGAGGACGAAGCTGTCGGGGACGCGCCCGAAGCCGATGACGGATGCCCCTTCGAGGCCGACGCCATCGGCGGCGAGCGCCTGGACGGCCCCGCCATCGCGAAAGCCGCCTAGCGCGGCGCTGCCGCCCGGCCCTCCTCCACGGGTCGGGCGGCTCCCTTCTCTTCCATCCAACCCTTGAAAGGAATCCGCCATGAAGACCACCCTCGAGGCCATGATCGTGCCCGTAGACGGGCTTCCCCGCGACGTCACCCTCGAAGCCGACGAGAAGGGCAGCTTCCTTCCCGCCATGCAGAGATGCGTCGGCGGCCCCATCGAGCCCATGGGGTTCGTGTTCGACGACGCGCCGACCGTCTACTGCAACGAGGAGGGCAAGCTCGACCCCGCCGCGAACCCTCCCAACCGCGCCATCTACGCGACTCGCGAGATGGCCGAGGCGGGATACGCCAGCCCTGCCGATCACGGCCGCCCCGTGCGGGAGGGCGAGGTCATCGACATCGCGTTCGGCGACATGCTCTGCGTCGGGTTCGATGTTGAGACCGGCGAGAGCCGCGACATAACGCCCGACGAGCGCGCCCGCGTGATGCGACGATTCGGAAGCGCGGCGTCTGTCGCCTCGGGGCTGTTCGAGACCATGCGCATCGCCTACGAGGCCCGCACGAGGCAGCGTTAAGGCCATGAGCGCCCGAAATCCCATACGACCCCCGCCACGCGCCCTCTCGGCCCGGGCGTCCACCTTGGGGGCCAGGCTGCACGCGACGGCACGGGGCGGCAAGGGCCGCGAAAAACCTTCCGCTGAAAGAACACGAGAGCGACCGGAAGCTCAGGCCTGCGGTTTTCGCTTCCTCCCTTGCCTCCCCCTGCCCTTACGTGCGGACGCCGGCCCAAGGAGGTGCCCCGGCAAGGAGGGCGCCCGTAACACGAGGAGGTCATCATGGGAAACAGGGCCGTCATCACCACGCCGGAGCGCAAGATCGGGCTGTATCTCCACTGGAACGGCGGGCGCGACACCGTGGAGCCGCTGCTCAAATACTGCGAGCTCCAGGGATACCGGCCGCCGAGCTCGGACGAGTACGGATGGGCGCGCATGTGCCAGGTCATGGGCAACTTCTTCGGAGGGTCGCTCAGCCTCGGCATCGGCCCCTACACCACCGACCGCCAGATGGACCCCGGCGACAACGGCATCTACGTCATCGAGGGCTGGAGGCTCGTCGACCACCTGCGGACCGAGTACGACGAGAGCTGGAACGCCGTCGGGATGCGCTCGTTCGAGCCTTCCGAGGAGCACGACTGGCATGAGTTTGACGATATGCTGCGGGTATTCGACGCGAGCATGCCCGAGGAGCTGCGGCTCGGCGGGGTGCTCGACTCGGTGGAGGTCCCGGTGTCCGAGGTGAGGCTCGGCGACGAGGTGTGGCTCTACGATGCCGTCTACGGCAAATGGGGGTCGTTCCCCGTCGTGGGCTTCGGGCAGCCGAGCGGCAACCGCATCGCAGTCGAGGTCGAGGCGCAGAACGGCCGCCGCAAGGTGACCTATCCCGACTTCCCCTACGTTGCCCGGTACGACCACGACGGCGACTACTCGTGGAACTGCAACAACTACGTCCACGGCGACTTCGCCCGCATCAAGCCGCGAGGCCAGCAGGCTGCTGCATAGCGTCCGGCCCGCCCAGCCCGTCGGCCCGCAAAGCCGGCGGGCTTTCCCTTCGCCTCTCTTCCATTCGCGCCAACGCTTCGATACCCGATTGGCCGCCTCCGCCTTCCGCACGGGGTCGCATCGACCTCCCGATACGCCTGGCAGCCCTCCGTCCGCCTCTCACCCGCAGGCTCGCCGAGAACCGCGCGCCCGCGCAAGGGCCGCGAAAACTTTTCAGCCGGGCGGTTCCCTTTCCATGACCTCCTGAAAACTCAAGGTCCTGGCGGGTTTCGCTTCCTCCCTTGCGCATCCGCGCGAACCTCGGGCGGCGCACGGGTCACGAGGCAGGACAAGAGGGCCTGCCCGAGACATTAGGAGGTCTATCATGAGCAACCTGAACGAGAGAGCGACGCGAGCGGCATCGAGGTATCTCAGCCTTCGAGGCTACGACATCCTGGAAGAGGGATGGGCAAGCCCAGCGGGAACATCCGACGTCATCGCCACGGAGGGCGACACGCTGGTATTCGTGGACGTGAAGGCGCGCCGCGACACCGATAAAGGCTTTCCCGAGAGGCACGTGGACGCAGCCGAGCGCACGAGGCGCGAGATGATCGCGCTGGCCTACCTCGCCGAGCACGACATGACCGAGATGGCCGTCCGCTTCGACAACATCGCCCTGGTTGTGATGGGCGAGGACCGAGCGCTTCTCCGGCATCATATCGGGTGCCTCTCCGCAGAGGCCGACCTGCGCATCCCCGAACCTCTCCTGGAGGCCGCCTAGACCTCCTGGCCTCTCCGAGGGGCGAGCCCTCCGGCCTTCGGGCCGGGGGGCTTTTTCATTCCTCCTGCGGTATACTTGCCCCAGAAGGTAAAAACACGACCCCGTCGGGTAGTCGGGGTGCGGCAGCCCTCTTGCGGCGAGCCGTCAGTAACCTGCCTCCTTGGTTGTCCCTCCTTCAGGTTCGTCATCTACATAAAGGAGGAACAGCGATGAGCCTGTGCAAACTCACCGTGCGCTTCGAGGAGCCGTTTTGGATCGGTCTCGTCGAGACGGAGGACGGTGGCAGCTACAGTGTGGCGAAGCACGTCTTCGGAGCAGAACCCACCACGCCCGAGGTGTTCGATTTCATCCGCGACCACTGGAACGACCTTCGCTTCACGCACGAGGTCCAAGTCGAGGCCAAGGAGTCCAAGCGCATCAATCCCAAGAGGCTCCGCCGCATGATCGAGAAGGAGATGCGGTCGGACGCCTGGCGCGGGACCAAGGCGCAGCAGACGCTCGCAGAGCAGCGCACCATGGCGATAGAGGCCAGCGAGGCGCTTTCCCGGCAACGGAAAGAAGAGCATAAGCGCGAGCAGTTCGCCAAGCGGACGGAGAAGCGCAAGCAGAAGCATCGCGGTCACTAGAACCTCATCGAGACCCACAGTCTGCGACCGAATCCCACAGCAAGGCCTCACGGCTCATCTCCGCATGAACACCCCTCAAACCAATGATGCCTTAGAAAGCCGTATCCTGACGGCCCTGGAATCCTCTCGCCAAAAACAGGGCATCAGCGTTGCGGAATTAGCGAGACGCATCGGCATCGACAAAAAGCGGCTCTGGTACATTCTCAATGGGCAGAGAGCTATGCGAGTCGATGAGTTCGTGAAGCTGTGCGCGTTCTTCGACTTTGGGCTCGGACGCTTCATTGACAGGAAGACCATCGAGCGTCTGCGCTCTCCAGAGCCGTTCCATGATGACTGAAACCCGCAAGAACGAGCCATCATGAAGGACGGCTCACCGAACAAAGCAAAGCAAGAGGCCTATTCCGTGTACACAGTTCACGGAATAGGCCTTGGCCGCCAAAGGTCATCGTTTGCAAACGATGACCTTTGGCATCGTTTCGGGCGGTATCGCTATGAGAACGAATCTTCCCGAAACGATACGGCGGCGTCGCGCGCCTCGCCGCGCTCGGCTACGCTCTTTGCGGGGGATCCCCCGCGCCCCTAGTGCGCAGGCTTCGCCTCCTTAATTCTTACTCGGAAGGGGGCAAAGCCCGCGCGATGGAGCGCCATCCCAAGCAGATCCACGTGCGCATGTCGGAAGTCGAGATCGAGCGAGCCAAGCGCCTCGCGGCAGACACCGGCATGACGCTCTCCGACCTCATCCGCGGCCTCTTGCAGATGCCCGCATCCTCCATCAGCGAGGGCGGCCGCCTTATCGTCATCGACAGGACGACCGCCGCGAAGCTCGCCCGCGAGATGCGGAGGTGGGGCCATCACTACAACCAGGCCGTGCATGCTCTCAACGCAATCGCCTACTACCTCCGTGCGAACGACATGGACGCCCCTGACGTTCTGGAGGAGCTCGACCGCGCATCGGGCAAGCTCGCCGCCATGCAGCCCGGCGTCGAGGCTCTGCGCCGGAGCGTCGAGGACGTTGCGGGAAGCGCCATCGCTGGCATCGGACGGTGAGGCCATGCCGATGCTCAAGACCATCGCGGGGCACACCTCGGCGCGTGGAATCTGCCGATACCTCACGCGCAAGAACCGCGCGCTCGCCAGCGACTACATAAACATCGACGTGCCCGAGGGCATCCGCGAGTTCGACTGGGCGGAGACGATGGATGCCACGCGCCGCTCCTTCGGAAACGACCTCCCCTGGCGAGGGAAGCGGGTGCGCACCTACAAGCACTACGTCGTGTCGCCCGACCCCAAAGACGGCATCGCGCTCGAGGCCCTGCGCGGTCTCGCGACCTCATGGGCGCAGGAGCACTTCTCCGAATACGAGGTGGCAATCGTCTACCACGACGACAACGAGCATGGCATCCCCCATGCGCACGTGGTCGTGAACAACACGAACATAGAGACGGGGCGACGGCTGCAGGACCCCGACCCCAAGGCTCTAGCCGCATCGCTCCAAGAGCTCGCCGAGGCGCAAGGGCTCACCGCCTTGAGACCGCCAGAGGCGACGGGCGTAGCGGCACGCGCCCAGAGGCGCAGCCCAAAGAGAGCGCCCGAGACCTTTCGGAGCGAGTACGTGCGCCGAGCAGAGCAAGAGCTTACCGAGCGCGGCGAGTACTCCTGGACGGCGGACATCCGCGCCCGCGTGCGCATAGCCCGCGCGGTGTCGAGGAGCGAGGCTGAGTTCCGCAGCATCCTCGGCACCATGGGCGTGACCGTATCCGATAACTCGCCTAAAGCGGAGCGGCGGGACTGGATATACGCGCTCGCGAGCCACCCTTCGAGAAGGATATCCGGGGAGCGCATGGGACTCGCCTACGGGCGCGAGCGACTGGAGCCGCTGCTGCGTTCGGGTGGCGTGAGGAGGCTCGAGGACGCCGGGGAGCGCGCCATAGCGGCCATAGCGAAGCGGGCTGTCGCGGTCGGGGACCTCGCGGAGCTGCGGAGCCTTTCCGGGGCGGTCGCCCTCATCGAGGCATCCCGTGCCAGATGCCTTGATGATCTGGATGCGCTCCTGGAGAAGGGCGGAGATAGGGCGACGCCGCAGCTCGTCAGCTACGTTAAGGAAAAGGGGCTTCTGCCGAAAGAGCGACCCGCGCCCGCCCCCAGAAAACCTGTGACTAAATCGGGCATACGTCCCGTCGAAAACAGGCGCCAAGATGATGCAGGAATACGTATTCGCCAAGACGTTCAGGACAAGCGAAGAGAAGGGTCCGAAAGGTGATAGTCAAGGTTTACTACTCAGGCGGTCGCATCGACGTGTTCGACACAGACCGCATGACCGACGGCGTGCCGCAGCCGGGAAACCTGCTCACCAACTACACCCTCGACCTCTCTGACGTGAACGGCGAGAGCCTGTGGCTCTGCTCCTACTACTACGAGGCGGCCCAGGAATACAAGGACGAGAAAGGCCCGAAGGGCCTCCCTGTGGCCCGCAGGCGCGACGGTTGGAGCTTCCTTCTAGCCGACGCCGAGGACATGCAGAGGCTCAATCGCGTCACGTTGGACGGAGAGACCGTGCTAGTGCAGATGGCCGGTGAGCTCGTGGACGTGTCGGCGTTATCGTGGGCCACTGAAGTGATCGAAGTGATTGCCCCGCAGATTATACAAGCCCAGCGTTTTTCTGACTCTATTGGCTTGGAAAGTATCGAGAGTGTTGGCGTACCTCATTCCGCATGGCAACAAGTCTCAAACGCATACGGGAGGCAGGATGAGGGAATCCCAAGGTTTTAACCTTATGGAACTAAAACGCCGGATACGCGCCTCGCCCACATCCATTGAACCGAAGATTTCGATAGGGCGAAGGAAAGAGGGTCCACCCCGATTGCTTCGCACCTATCAACTGGCATCAGAAAAACAAGCTGCTCACGTGATAGACGATACAACCCAACACAAGCGACATCCCTATGTAGAACACGGCAAGTATCGCGGTCCATTTTGCCGAGCGAATCTCGCCGTAGGTGGCAGACACGCTTGCCGCGCAGGGCATGTTGAACGTGAAGGCGAAGATGAACGCGAGGGCCTGAGGCGCCGTGATCGAAAGGGCCAAAGCATCGCCGAGGTTTCCTGCAACCACCGCTGCACCGGATGCCGCACCGATCAACGCGGCATTGGGCGTTCCCGTGCCGACGAAGAGCGCTGACAGAACTCCCAGCGCCGATTCCTTCAGCACCAATCCGCACAGCCACGCCGTGAACGTCTGCCACGTTAGTCCGAAGAACAGGGTAACCGGCTCAATGGCCGTGCCGATGACATAGAGCAGCGAGCCTTCAACGGCCCCCGTGACGGTGAAGGTGAGCGCCCAGATGGCGAAGGCGAATAGCGCCACCACGCGGATGGCGCGCTTGAACATCTGCCAGCTCTTCAGGCAGGCATTGCGAGCAACATTTCCTAGATGCACCTTGTGGTAGGGAGGAAGCTCCATGACCAGACCGGCACGCTCGTCCTTGTCGACCAAACGCGGGCCGAAGATCCTCCCCACTATCCACATCAAGAGGATGCAGACGACGAAGATCAGTGCTATGACGGCCGGTGCCCCGAAGCCGAAGAACGCCACGGCAACGACCGGCACCACGCCCCAGGTGGATCCGCAGGGGATGGCCCAGGCCATGGCCACGGTGAGCATGCGCTGGCCCCATGTGTCGATCACACGCGAGCCGGATACGCCGCCCATGGTGCAGCCGAAGCACATGAGGAACGGCATGAGGGACTTCCCCTGAAGGCCGAAGCGGGCCATGGTTGAATCGAACACGTAGGATATGCGCGCCATGTAGCCCACATCCTCGTAGATACCGAACACGAGGTTGATCCCGAACACGTATCCCACCATCATGATGCCGAAGCACAGCGAGTTGAACACCACGCCAGAGAGGAAGCTGCCGACGATCTCGGGGGCGCCCGCTGAAGCCAGGGCGGCTGCCACCTCCCTTCCCAAGACGGATACGGCACCGCCGATCCCCATGATGGGAAACGCCGGTATAAAGGCAAGCATGAACCCGAGGAGGATCATGAAAAGGGCCAGGGGCTTGGACCAGCGCGACCCTATGGCGATGGCGTCGAAGCGGGAGGGCTGCGCCTGTTCCTCGGGAGCCACGACAACCCGGTCCAACAGCGACTCGATCCAGCGGAACCGGGCAGCGGCCTGCTTCTGGAGGGACGCGCCCTCTGTCCCGGGAACGCCTGCGGAGAGCAGGTGCGTAGGACGTGCCTGCATGTTCGCTCCCTTGTCCGCTCCCGCAGATGCGGCAGTACCCGGGCAGGCATCCGGGCCAGCGTTCTTTTCAGCGTTATCGAGTGCGCGCCCGATGGCTTCGTGCAGGTCCGGGTAGCTCTTGCGGTCAGTTGCCACCAAGGGCAGAACGGGGATGCCGAGGCGCTCCTCCAGCAGCGGGGCATCGATAGTTTTCCCCTGGGATTTTGCCACATCCATCAGGTTCAGCGCTAGAACTGCAGGCGTCTTGGTTCCTGCGAAGCATGCGAGCATGTACAGGCTGCGCTCTAGCTGCGATGCATCCGCGAACACCACCACTGCGTCCGTCTCACCCCGAACGATGAAGTCTCGGGTCACCTCCTCTTCCGGCGAAGCGGCATTCAGTCCATAGGCGCCGGGCAGGTCGACTACCTCGAACATGCGGCCGCCATGGGAGAAGGTGCCGCTTTTGTGCTCCACGGTCTTTCCCGGCCAGTTGCCCACATGCTGCCGCGCTCCCGTCAAGCCGTTGAAGAGGGTGGATTTCCCTGAATTGGGCTGCCCGAGCAGGGCTATTGTGATGTCGGTTCCGGTAGGTCTTCTCGATGCGCTTTTCGGCGTCTTCCTCTTGCCTTTGACAGGCACCGACGTTGCGCATCCACCGCACCCCTCGCAGCTCATCGTGACACCTCCACATCAATGCAATCACAATCGCTGCGGTCGATGGCAATGGCGCTGTCCCGTACATGAACGAGGATCGGGTATTTCTTGCGGTTCTGCACTACAGTGAAGCGGCACCCTTCGGTGATGCCCATCGAGAAGACGCGGGATAGGAATCGCTCATCTCCGCGAACAGCGCATATGCATCCACGACCGCCCGTCTCCATGTCAGTCAATCTCATAGCCTCATTCCTTTCCAAGTCTTGCAAATCAGAGGTTTTGCCAGAATGATACGAATGAGATTTGGATTCATCTACTCCATATGCGTGGAATCGCTCCATTTCTCAACTAAGTTTGCCATTGTTAACAATTTTGATTATCCAATGGATACTCTTCGTGATATTGATTAGAATCAAACCTAATCGGTGTTTCTCCAAGCACCAATGCTTGAATGAACGAATACAAGAGCTATCGAGATATGGAGCGCGATGCGCTTAGAGAGCACTACATTTGATGCATGGGCGGTAATGGGAGTGCCTAAGGGGATGAGCGTCATGACCCGCAAACCCCGTGGGATGGCGCTAACGCTCTCCGAGCCCATCGGGCACGGAGAGATGACGTTGGAGTTCATCTCACCTTGGTTCGCCGCTGCAAAAGTCGATTTCGCCTGCGATTATTGCCCGAATATGACGCAGAACCCCCTGCAGCAAGGCGAAGGCCGTTGGCTGTCGATCAACTACTGTTACGAGGGACGCTGCGAGGTAGATATAGGGCCTGCGGGATGCGCCGTGGTGAAAGCCGATGATTTCTGCATCAGCTGCGACGATCGTTGGCCTGACGGGTTTCGCTACCCGGCCGGCTATTACCGGGGAGTCGAGCTATGGATCAACACAGAGCTACTGAAAGACCCCTCACTTTTGCTTCTGGCTGAAGCGGGCGTATCCCTCGACAGCCTAGCCGATGCGGCAAATCCGGCCTCGGTATTCGCCGCAGATGACTCGTTGAACCTGCCTATGCAGCATATAGGCCTCGCGCTGGATTCGATGGAGGCCGCCGCGCACCTTGCCGTCGCTCGGTGCAAAAGCGAGCTTATCAGCCTTTTATTGGCCGTCGCCGACCATGATCTAGCAAATGCCAAGCCGCAGTCCCTGCTTTCCCCGCATCAGCTGAGAATCATCCGCTCTATCGGGGAGTCGATTCGAAGCGATCCGAACGACACCTATGACGCAAGGGTCCTCGCCAAAGACGCCGGGGTGAGCGCTTCAACGCTGAACGTGTGGTTTGCAGAGCTATATGGGAAAACGATCTCGGCCTACGTTCGGCATATGAGGATGGAACTGGCCGCATCGCTCCTCACCAAGGGAAAGTCAGTTGCCGACACTTCTATGGCGGTCGGGTATGCGAACCCGAGCAAATTCGCAGCAGTGTTCAAAAAGGAATACGGGTTGACTCCATCGGAATTCCGACAGCTGCATAGGCTGGCGACATAGCGCTATATTGCTTCGCCGCTTTTGGCGATCAATTCCTTTAGGAGTTCTATCTGATTCCTTGAGTCGTTCAGGCATGGTACATAATGGAGTGTACAGCCCGCATCTTCGAATCTGCGGCGCAGGACGATGTCGATGTCGTAGAGCGTCTCAAGGCAGTCTATAGAGAAGTTGGGGGCGACCACGAACAGGTCTGAGCCGCTTTCGGCAAATTCTTCAAGTACTGCATTCACAGACGGTCCGAGCCACGAGCGGCCTTTGTCGAAACGGCTCTGGTAGCCGATCCTCCAGTCGCATTTTGTAATGCCGAGTTTGTTGGCGACAGCTTGGGCCGTCCATGCGGTCTGTTCGGGATAGCTGTCTCCGTCTCTGATGTCAGAAGTTGGAATAGAGTGAAACGCGAAGAGCAGCTTGCCCTCATCTCCCCGACCGAAACCGGACGCCTTGATCGTCTCTGCAATCCCATCTATGTAAGCATCTTCCCTGTAGTAGTTTTCTACGAAGAGTAAATCGGGCTTGCGCTCCAACATCGCCAGAGATTCATCCAGCTTGTCCCGCACGGCGCCTGTCGTACTGAAGGCGCTCTGAGGGTAAAGGGGGATCGCAGCGATGTGATCGCAGCCCTGATCGGCCAATCCGCGTAAAGCCTCACCTACAGAAGGGCTCCCGTAGCTCATAGCATGGCTCACCACTGCGTCCATGCCAGCAACACTTAGCGTCGCTTCGAGCTTGCCCGCAAGGGATTCCGTTATCGCATCGAGAGGCGAGCCCGCCTCGGTCCAGATAGAGGCGTATTTTCCGGCGGAGACTGGAGCCCTCTTCGGGATGATGAAACGCTTCAGAACGAAGCTCCAGACGTGCGGGTTCATGGGGCAGATGCGCGGATCCGAAAGGAAGGAGCGCAGGTAGCTGGCCACCGCCTCGCTCGTCGGTACGACGGGGCTTCCGGTATTCAACAGCAATATGCCCGTTTTCCCCATACGACCTTCCAGTCCCGAACAACAAGCCTGAACCTCTCCGCACCCCATAATGCGAGGATACCTGCCAAGGCTATTGTAATCCCCGGCTCTCCCTCCACTGGGCTGGCGTCACTCCGAACTCGCGCCGGAAGGCCTCGGTGAAGCTGCTTTGGTGCGCGTAGCCGACAAGGCGGCTTATCTCAGAGACTTTCAACTCAGTGGTTTCAAGCATCTCGCACGCGTTCGCCATGCGGACGTCTCGCAAGTATTCGGCCACGCAAGAACCCATCTGCTCCCTGAACAGCTCGCATAGGCGCGTCCTTCCCACGAAGAGCTCATTCGCGATGGACTGGAGCGTGATGTTCTCCGCATACCGTGCATCTATTATCATCTGCGCTTCGTGCGCCAACCTCTTGTCCTCAGAGGGCGAATCCAGAAGATCTTCGCATCCAGCTTGCATTGCGGAATCCAAGACGTAAGCCAGGATCTCCTTGGTCTTCCCTTCGCAGAAGCAGGCACCTCCCGCGCTTGTTGCCCACGCAGGACCCATGCTCTCCAGCGCGTCTGTGATCTCGCGGGGATGGGCATTGGTGTCGCAGCTGCACAGATACGAAACGAGCGCCTCCTTCTCGTTGTCCGTGATACCGGGAAGCTCCTCGAAGAAGTCAGGGGTCATGCACAGCGTATACGAGCAGTGATGTTCTTCGGGGCTCATCTCGAAGGAGATGGCGCCGCCGCGCTGCCTGAACGAAAGCGTATTGCGCTCGCGGAGATAGCGGGACTGGACGGGGCAGAGCTTCGCCGAGCAATCCGTCATGGAGGTTATGCATATGTAGTCATCGGGGAACTCCACGAGGCGTGTCTGCTCGTTGATGCTGATCTCATGGAACGTGAACAGGCAGTTGTCGCTTATGCTGTGCGCCCATAGCAGTCCGTGTCCGCGCTCATCGCAAAACGCGCTGAGCGAACCGTGGCGGGACGGCTGTTCCGACATTTCGAGCTGTTCCATCTGCGGCACAAAGAATGTGTGCAGCTTGGGCGACACATCACTGATCATTTTGTACTCCTTCACTTGAAAAGGTATGCCAGATTGCAAGAACCTCCTTATTAAAGATTCCGTTCGCATTGCTTAGCGTTGCGTTCGCTCTTTGGAAACCTAAGACTGTACAGAGGCATTTTTGAGAATAATAGCTTAGCTATGTTAACCATTTCTAACTTAGCAGCGTGAACGGTCGATTTTCTAGGAAAGGAATTACAGGGAATATGAAATCAACGAAAATAGTGTCTCTCCTTCTGGCAGGTGTGCTCACCGCAGGGGCCTTGGCCGGATGCAGCCAACCATCCAGCAGCGGCGGAGAAGATCAGAAGAGCAGTACCACCCAAGAGCAAGTTTCGCAAAAGAGCTCTACCGAGCAGGAAGCAGAACAGCTCCTGCTCGATCTTTCGGGCAGTTATCGGGAATTGTTCCCGATTCTCTTCGAGGGTCAATACGACCAGATTTGGATTGATGATACGGCAGCAGTCGTCGGCGAAGCCGATGCAGTGACAAGCGTCGAAGCGCTCAAGGGTTCTGTGAGCGGAAACGCTTGGGGCGAAGAAGCCATTGCCACCTACGGAGAAGAGGGCGGCCCTTTCTATTGCGGATGGCTGGGGGGCCTCTCGGAGCTGACGATAGATGGCGACATGATGGAGATCAGCGGCAAAGACGCTTCTGGCCAAGAACTTTTCTCCAGCACATATCACTACAGCGGGATGGCAGGGGATCTCTATGTGTTCGAAAGCGACAATGATGAAGCGAGCACCTTCAAATACTTCGCCTTCCTTCCGGACACCCCTGAAAGCACCTATCACATCGAGTTTCGCTATGGAGACGCCGATGCCGATCTCGGCGAGTGGATGGCGGGCGACTACGCTTACTGGATGGCTGCCGGCATTCCCGTAGACTACACCCAACAACTCGTCGAAGACTGCATCGAGCTCTTCTGTGACGAAAATCTAGCTGAAGGTTAAACAGCCCTCTGGCCTGTCTTTCCCTCCATCAGGCGGCTCGGCAACGGGTCGCCTTTTCATTTTGCTTTCGGCTTTGGTTCGCAGTGGTTAGGAATCAGTCCGTTCTTTGCAGCCTGCGCTCGAATCTCAGATAGGTTTTAGCCAAGCATCTCTATGGAATAACGAAAGGAGCTTATTCGAATGCAACAAGATGAATCATCGCAAGAACTGCCGTCGGAGGCATCTGCGCCTCCGTCTGTTGACGAAGGCGCGCCATCGCGCAAGCTGGGGCTCGGATATCTTCTCGGGTTCGCGGGCCGCAAGCGCTGTCTGCTCTATCTCGGCTGCGCGCTCGCGGCCGTGGCCATGTTGCTCACGTTCGGCCCGTATGTCTGCATCTGGCTCGTGGCGCGCGACCTCATCGCCGTGGCCCCCGACTGGACGGCGGCCAAAGACCTCGCCTTCTACGGCTGGCTCGCGTTCTTCCTAGCCGTGGCGAGCCTCGTGCTGTACTTCTGCGCGCTGCTCTGCACCCATGCGTGTGCGTTCCACACGGCGAGCAACCTGCGCAAGGCCAGCCTCGCCCATCTCATGAAGGTGCAGCTCGGCTACTTCGACACGCACGCCTCGGGCGCGCTCCGCCGCGTCATCGACGGCTGCGCAGGGTCCACCGAGGGCCTCATCGCCCATAAGACGCCCGACACCGCAGGGTCGGTAGCCATGGTGTTGGGCCTCGTCGTCACCCTGTTCATCTTCGATTGGCGCATGGGACTCGCATGCCTCGTGGCCGCCATCCTGTCCCTTGCGTGCATGTTCTCCATGATGGGCGGCAAGAACGCGCACTTCATGCAGCGCTACATGCAAGCTCAGGTGAACATGGCGAAGGCCGGGACGGAGTACGTGCGCGGCATCCCCGTCGTGAAGGTATTCCAGCAGACCGTCTACTCGTTCAAGGCGTTCCATGACGCCATCAAAGAGTACTCGGAGATGGCCGAGAACTATGCAGTGAAGGTGTGCGCCAAGCCGCAGGTGACCTCTCTCACCGTCATCACCGGCGTCGCCATCTTCCTCGTCCCGACGGTCGTCTTTCTCGCGCCCGGAGCGCAGGCGGAAGGTGCTACCTCGTTCGCAGGTTTCATAGCGAACTTCGCGTTCTACGCCATCTTCTCCGCCATCATCGCCACGGCCGTCACGCGCCTCATGTTCGTGATGGAGGAGTTCGAGATTGCATCTGACGCCGCCAAGAGGACGCATGACATCTTGAGCTCGCCGATCCTCGCCGAGCCCGCGCACCCCGAGGCGCCGCATGGCCACGACATCGTCTTCGACCACGTCAGCTTCCGCTACGAGGGTGCCGAGCACGACGCCCTGGCTGACGTGAGCTTCGAGGTTCCGCAAGGGGCCACGGTCGCCCTGGTGGGACCCAGCGGGGGCGGCAAGACCACGGCAGCGAGCCTGGTCCCGCGCTTTTGGGACGTTGATGCGGGCTCGGTGCGCATAGGAGGCGTCGACGTGCGAAAGATCGATACGGCCGAGCTCATGAAGAGCGTGTCGTTCGTGTTCCAGGACAACCGCCTGTTCAAGAAGTCCATCTACGAGAACGTGGCGGCAGCCCGGCCCGAT
>UMLB01071364.1_pt1 | contig 20240 bp, 17 predicted proteins | sample 1966481 | NCBI WGS metagenome assembly UMLB01 (sample SAMEA4836192, study PRJEB28245) | human gut metagenome | biome: gut microbiome; material: fecal sample | place: Denmark | collected 2008 | reverse complement strand
CACATGCTGCAGGCCAACACGCCGGAGCTGATGCTCTCGCTCTTCAACCAGCTTGAGGCCCACATGGACGACTTCCGCACCAACGCCCGCGTGCTGTTCAACTGCCTAGGCATCCACATACCATCACACTTCTACACCCACGGCCTCGACTGCCAGTTCGACAAGACATGGCCCATGACCTTCTGGGTGGCAGGAGCGCCGTGGTACTCAATGTTCTACTGGGACTATTACCTATACACCCGCAACCGTGAGTTCCTGCGGCGGCGCGCGCTGCCGTTCATGGAAGAGTCGGTGGCGTTCTTCGAAGACTTCCTCACGGAGGGGGCCGACGGCAAGTACATCGTAACCCGTCGTACTCGCCGGAGAACCACCCTAAGAACTACAAGATGCAGGCATGCATCAATGCCACGATGGACATCGCTGCCATCAAGGCCCTGCTGAGGGCCGTCATAGAGGCCAGCCGGACGCTCGGCGCAAACAGCGACCGGATACCGGCATGGCAGGCCATGCTCGACAAAATGCCGGCCTACGGCAACAACGCCGACGGGGAGTTTCGCGAATGGCTCTGGGCCGACATGGAAGACAACCATGAGCACCGCCACGCCTCACACCTGATAGGGCTCTACGACCTGCACGACCCGGAGATCATACAGACGCGCGAGTTGAGGCAGGGCGCGCTCAAGGCCATCGACCGACGCATGGACTTCCGCCGCAAGGAGAACACCGGGGTCATGGCGTTCGGCATCTGCCAGCTGGCCTTCGCCGCCGCCCTCGGACAGGCCGACCGCTGCGAGGAGATGCTGGGATGGCTTGGGGACAACTATTTCCTCGACAACATGTTCTCAACCCACGACCCGCACAACATATTCAACTGCGACATATCGGGCGGCTACCCCTCTCTCGTGATGAAGATGCTGTGCTACAGCGAGCCGGGCCGCATCGACATATTCCCGGCCAAGCCCTCGTCGTGGCGTCGGGGCAGCATAAAGGGCATGGCCCTGCGTGGCGGCATAATAATGGAGGAACTCAGATGGGACGGCAACAAGACTACCGTCACGCTCCGGGCGGATGACACGCAGAAAGTGTCTGTCACCATCTACGGGAAGCACGTGAAAAACGTCAGGCCGAAGAAAGGCAAGCCAACCACGCTGGCCCTGTAGCCCACCCGCAATGGCGCACGCCCGGCGGCCACGCCGCCGGCATCGGGCACGCCTGGCGAAGCACATGCAGGCTTGACCGGTCTGCACGCAATAGATCTTTTAAGGATGGGGGCGTTTGCCGTAAACTCCCCCATCCATCATGTTCTATGCCAGGTCTCGCCAAAGCCCGGCGTCTGCCACATTACATAAGGGAATGGACGACCCGGGGCTTGCAACGAGGCAAGAGTGCTCCCGCCTTAGTAATATTCCATCGGCCAGCCCTATTCCAAGTTCCCCCCGGTCGGCCGTCAGGATTTCACTGTGCAGCATGGCAGGGTGATACACCATTGCCCTGCCGCCGGGGCTCTGTATAGCGCCGAGCGTCAACCAACAGGCGGAACACAAAAGAAAATTCAATCGGTGCTTGCATGATGTTAGCAGAAGGTATGAAAAAAGCAGTTACAACATCTGTAACTGCTTTTCCTTTTGGTGGGCCATCCAGGGCTTGAACCTGGGACCTCCAGATTATGAGTCTGTTGCTCTAACCAACTGAGCTAAAAGCCAAAGTGCTGTATATCAACCATTTAACGAACTCTCTTGAGAACTTGTTTATATCTATCAGTCAACAATAAGTCAACATTTGTCCTCTTTGCAAATATACACATAATTGATGAACAACGCAAATCACAAGTTAATATATTCCTGTTTTATCATCATGGACTTCATAGAAAACCGAAGGCAAATGTAAACAACAATATAATCATCCACTCATGCGGCGTATGCCTACAACAAACGAAAGAAAAAGAAATGCAGCTTTTTTACAAGGATTTCAGGGTGATACTTATATATGTACCATATTGAAAGATAAAATCCTGCATTCTGTTTACCATGAACAATGTTATTCAACAAAGAGAAAAGCTGCATATAAAGTGTTTATAAAAAATCTTTCAGTCTATCGGTAAGATATAGTGGAATGTTTATCAGGTTGTCATCCTTGCGTAGGTTCCTTGTTGAAAGGCGTGCTGCTGTTTCAGGATTATATTTCTTCCGGTATTCAGAAAGGCTTTTTGCCGTTACACTGTTCCCTGATTTAACCTCAATGGGAATAATCCTACCATTATATTGCAACATAAACTCTATCTCCGCCGTATTACCAGACGACCAGTAGAATTGCTCCTCACCGAACTGCCGTACAAGAGAAGTCAAGACATAATTCTCTGACAACACGCCTTTGAATTCTGTAAACAGCCTGTCGCCAAGCAAGACTGACGTAGGTTCAAGACGGAATTTAGAGCGCAACAATCCTACGTCGGAAAGATACATCTTGAAGTATGAACTGTTTTTGTATGCTGCCAAAGGAATGTGCGGAGTGTTGACGCAAAACACACGATGCGTAAGACCGGCAAGACATAACCATTCGATAGCGTTTTCATATTCACGTGCTCTTGCCCCTTTCTGTATTTCCGTGTAGCGGAACTTCCTGTTGTCACGCGCCAAATGTCCTTCAATATTATTCCATACGGCGAAAACACGTGGAATATCCCTTGCCGCTATATGTTTGGAGAAGTCAAGAGAATATGCTATGAGGATGTTTTGCAGAATGGCATCAACCTGTTTCCAATCGTATGTGTCTGCGTATAGGCTTACGGCTTCGGGCATTCCGCCAAGCACGAGATAGGTTTTGTATGCGTCAACCAACTTTGAATGGACTACTTCAGGCAGAGGCTCAATGTCAGTTATGTCTTGTAATATTTCCGCCAAGTCCGGGTTAGTTGCTGCCAAGTATTCGGAAAAGGAAACGGGATACATGTGCATGAAATCAACCTTGCCGACAGGAAACGAAGCCCCCTGACGGTTCAAAGCCACGCCAAGTAACGACCCGGCACAAACAATGGCATACTCCGGAGCCTGTTCGCAAAAATATTTAAGACTGTTCAAGGCATCGTTACATTCCTGTATCTCGTCGAGTATCACCAGTGTCTTTCCGGGTTCAATCTTCACTCCGGACACCATTGACAGCACGTTGATTATGCGTTTTGGGTCTTTGGTACGGGCAAAGTCCTGCTTTATTTCAGGCATTGTGTCGAAATTGACATATACGCAGTTGTCAAAACATTCTTTACCAAACTTGTTAAGAACCCACGACTTGCCTACCTGCCTTGCACCCTGAAGTACCAAAGGCTTACGGAATCTGCTGTCCTTCCATGCTGCAAGGTCTTTCAATATGCTTCTATATATCTCCATTCATATCTATTTTTGGCAAATATACACATTTTATTTAGAAGAAAATGGCAAACAACACTTTTTATTGAAGAATACAGTTTGGCATTAAACATAATTAATAAATAGCATTCCCCGTTTCTTAATAACAGAGAAGAAAAAATCAATAATTCAACCCAAAAGCCCAAAGAGGTATAACATTAGCGTACCCGCTCTCTATATCATCCTTTACAATATAACCTTCTTCAGTGTTTTCTATCTGCTTCTGCCCTTTCTTCTTTCCGCCAATCTCGAAAGTCTTGCCGTCAATCTCAAAGTCTGAAATGGACGAACCTGTAACGTCGTTCATCACCCTTACCTGGTTCATGAAGAATGTTTCCCTTACGTTTCCTATGTCAGCATGTTCAGGCGAAAGAGCGTATATAAGATTGGTGTTGTCGAGATACAGTTTCTCAACTTTTCCCAATCCACGAATACCTCCGGTAGAGTTCCTTAGCTGGGTTATCATTCCGGCACGTTCCATATAGACGAGGTAATCTGGGATGTCGTTCCTGCTTATTCCTGTTGCCTCGGCCAACCTTTGCATCACCGGCTTGAACGGAACGCTCTTTGCTACGACCATCAAGAGGCTTTTCAGTTTCTTTCCCAACGACACATTGGCTTGCAAGTGTGTAGGGATATCAACTTCCATTGTCTGGTTTATTACCTGAAGCAACTCCATTTCATATTCCTCGTCACGTCCGAAAGGATAATATCCCCTGAGAAGATAATCCTTGAACAAAGGCAAAGGATGTTTCACGTCGGGCAATACGGCTTTATGGTTCAATATTTCATCCAAGCTGCATACAGGTGCATTTATGCCGTGAAACAAATTCAGGTACTCACGGAACGACAACCCTTGCATCTCGTAAATCGGGAACCTCCGGCTTAAGTCAGCCATACCCTTGTATATGTCAAGTATTGACGACCCTGAGATGACTATCTGCAAATCCTCATAGCTATCATAAATCTGCTTCACCTCCCTCGACCAGCCTTCATATTTGTGTATCTCATCAATGAAAAGGTGCTTTCCTCCCATCTTGACAAAGTAATCTGCTAGGTCGACAAGGCTGTGTTCGGAAAAATATATGTGGTCGGCAGATACGTACAGTGTGTCAGAAGTATTCAAATTGAGCTTGATATGTTGTAAAATCATTGTCGACTTGCCAACACCTCTCGGTCCTACAATTCCGAACGCCCTTCCGTCCCATTTTATCCTTTCATACTTGTATCTGAGGAAGTCTGTAGGGGTGCTTTTCAGCTTTCTGTTGAAAAATTCATATAATCGTTCCATTCGTACATTGCATTAATTGACAGCACAAATATAATAATTTTGCATGAAATAAATGCAATATTACAAGATAATCGTACTAAAATAATGCAAAAAATGTCTGCCTATATTGAAAAATATTCGTAAAAATCTCTGTCTATACATTATTTTGAATATCTTAATCCGTTTATCAAGTACAAAAAATAAAAGAAGGACAGCCGTTTAGAGCCATCCTTCCCATTCAGTGTTAAAATTGTTCCCGGCTTACTTCCTGTCCGTTTTCATACCAGTAAACGTTCAAGTTCTCTGTAATCATCCACTGGCAATTACTCAACTTGAAGCCGTATTTGTCCTCCAACGTTGAAAGGAAATTCTCGAAGTCATCATATTGTTCGGATTCTTTTACTTCCTCATCTGTCAACCTGATAATGTTCAAGGCACCGATGCAGAAGTCGAGGATTATAACATACCTTGGTTCCATCGCCTTTCTGTTCTTGTCAAGTGAATATTCGTCGCCATAGGATAGAGCCGTTTTACTTTTCCGTATGCTGTCATCCGGTTGTTTGCGTCAACGTTGACATTCAGTTTTATGCCGTTGATTGTAATGTTAAAGTGGTATCTAATCATTTTTCAGTTGTTGTTATTTATTGATTTTCTTGCAGTTATAACAAAAACAAGGATACGTGATTTTCGGTCTATTGTCACATTTACCGTTGTCACATATCCCTGCATCTAAGAGAATGTCTTTTTTCAAGTATTCAAGCATTTACCAAAATTTGAAGTTTTATAGATGGTGTTTTTTCGTTTAATTGTTTTTCTCCTGTAAATGTCATTCCTGTAAAAGCTCAAATATACCATAATCAGACTGCTTGTTTCCTTAGCCATTGTCTTACTCTTGTTTCATAATTTTCGCAATATTCCACGTTTTCGTCTATCACTGAAATGAGGTTGTCAAGATAAACGTTTTCTATGATTTTCCTGTTTTCTTTGTTATCATCAGGAGTAAGGGTAATTGTAAATGTATCCGGACCTTCATCATACTCGACTTTTACATACCCCGTCATCTTGAATCCCTGTATATGAAACTCCGTACCATTACTGAAAGTCCTTACCGAAGCGAAGCATATTCCCCAGCTTAAAGGGATTACACTGTGCTGGAATACCCGCCAAATATATCTTGCCATAAAAGTATTGTTTTCTGTTGTGTTCATAACTGTTGTTGTCTTGATTATTATTGTTTTGAAATTGATGTTTTGTTGATTAAGATTACACTGAAAACCATCCGAATTATAAAAGACCGTCAATCAGCTTGTAAAAGACCGTGTTTTGCATTCCAATAGGCCATGTTTTAGAGCCTCATTTGCCGTCTTTTGGTTTGTTGGCTGTTCCTTCGTGTTAATTGGTTGGTATTCAGCGACATAAGAGATTGTGATTTTTGATTAGGCCACATCCCCGTTCCTTTCGTAATATAGTTCAGCCATTGCGTCGTCACATATCATTGCAAAGTCGTCAAGTCCGAGCAAAGGGTATTCCTCGTGATAGAATGAATGAAGGTCCGAAGGTGTCAATGTAGGGTCTGAAATAAGCGAATCCCTTACCAGTTCATACATTTCCTCGTACTGTTCCCACCATACCAACTGGCAGTCATAGCCTTTCATCTGGCCCGGTTCATGAGGATATACTTTGGTGCAACTTGTGATAATATGCTCAATGAAGTCCAAACACTTCATCAGGTCGTTCTTGTCTGTAAACTCGTTATCGGTGTGTGGCTCGTAATAACCGCAGCTTATGTTGATGCAGGAGACATTTAGTCCATTCTCCTTCAACTGCTCAACGTCGGTCATCATACCTTCTGTCGGTGTATAGCCAAACTTTTCAGGCGATATGTCCTTTATGAAATCGTCCGAGCAAATGTCCATGAATCCGATTTGTGTTATTACATCAGAATTACCTCTTCTGTCGGGTTGTATTACAAAGCGGCAGTCGTCAAAGAAATCCATATTTGCCTTTGAGCTTCCGATGCAACCAACTTCCTCACCCACGAAAAATGCCACTTTTATGTTGTCGAACTTCTGAAGGCATTGAAGGCACAGCCAAATTCCGTTTTTGTCATCAGCTCCCAATCCGCAAAAACTCCTTTCCTTGGGACTGTAACCAAACAACAAGTCCTTGGTTTCAATTACCGTGAAGTCTGTAGGATGGTATTTCTGCACTTGGTCCAAATGAGCAACCATGCAGGGATAAGTTTCCGCTTTGCCTTTTGTCATATAGATGTTCCCGGTGTTCCAGTCAAGTTCTATCTTAACGTCTTGTATGTTCTTGTCAACCCACTTGCAGACGAAGGTTATTATCTTTCCCTCGTATCCTGACTTCGAGTGGATTTTATAAAGCTGTTTTAATAATTTGAAATCCATAATCTTTACGTTTTTTGTTTTGTTGTTGAATTTGATTTTGATTTAACTTGAAGAGAGATTAAAGGAGGAAGCCATGATATTCTTGTTTTGTTGTTTTTTCATCACAGTTTCCTCCCTTTTCAGTGTTATGCGGCCTTAAGTTCTATTTGACGATGTTCCGAGATATAACAATCCTCCGCCTTCTCCTTGCATTCTTCCGAACAATAGCAGCTACCTGTCACTTCCGATTCATGTCCGTCATCCTTAACAAACCATTCGCCGCACCAAGGACAACGGTCAACATCACTTTCGTGGTAGTACATTTCTTCGGAGTCTATCCATACAAATTCCCCAAGGTCGTCAACACTGCAACTGTATTCCCTTCCGTGGTACATTACAATCGTAGTATCGAAGTAACCGTAACATTCATGGAACTCGTCATAGCTTTCATCATCGTTCTCCTCATACCCGTCAATACTTCCGTCTGTGGTATCAAGCTCGTAGTCATAACCGCTCACCTCGTAGTTGTATGCTTTCCCTTCCGACATATCGTACCACTTGAAGGAGTCCTGGTAAGAAAGGGTGTCTTCAGTGCCCAAGTCGCAGTCAATGTAGAATTTCTTGTTCTCCAAAGAATTTCCATATATGTCAACAAAGCTCCTTGAATGGTGGCAGTCATATCCTACCTGTTTATAACCATCAATATAGCCCCCAATTATCAATGCGTTCACCAAGGCCCGTTTCAACACGTCGTCCTGATTGGTTGAGTATTGTCTTTCAGCCAGCCTCCAGATTCTTTCCGTTCCTTCCTCGTACACTTTGTTGAAGATTATGCACCTCGCTATGATTTTTCCATGTTCGTTCTTCAAATAGGCGGCACTTGCATCAACCGAATCACTGTAAAAGTAATGGTATCCCTTGTCTGTCATGCAGCTGTAGAAGTCTCCATCGCACTTGTTTGAATCGTAAATATCCCTGAAATTGTCATCCACGAATAAGCGGTTTTCCTTCGGTTGTGATGAAAGCGAGAAAGCCTGCCAGTCCTGAACGAAGCATTCCTGTAGGTAGATTATTACGCTCTCCGGTAATGTCCTTCCGAATGATGTTTCCATGATTAGATGGCGTATGAACTTTCCTGCCTTCATCTTGAACACCTTTCCTCCGTTGGCATGGTTTATGTACCTGCAAGACCTTGAATCACCGTCTTCACATATCCCGTTGTACTTGTCGGTTTCGTATTTGCCTGAACGGAAGGTATAGTTGATGAGATTTACTTCATATTGTAAGCCATCATCCTCGCCTGAATCCATAATCTTCTCGAACATTATTTTCTTGAGGTCTGCCATGTTGGTGATGTTGAGAAGCGAGAAATTGTTGGTTCTTATAGCTTTCCTTAGTAAGTTCCTGTCCTTTATGAAGTCGAGCAGTATCCTGTTCCTTCTTGTTTTCTTTCCATTGTCATGCTCGATAAAGCCGAACCTGCAACAAAAGCCTTCGTATCCGTCGAAATTGTAGTATAACATAGTCGTTCTGTTTTTAATGGTTTAACTTGAATTTGATAAAACGAAAAAAGGCAGGACACTCCACCGTTCTTTTATTTTCAGTGAAATGCCCCGCCCTTTGATTAGTGGTAGGTAATAAATATCAGACAGCAATCATCAAGCTGCCCGAAACGTTTGAAGTCCTCTCGTATGGTGAGTAGTCAAGCTCTGGATGGTCTGCCTTGAATTTATTGGCGTTGAATGATAGCCTTGTAGTAGGCAGTTTTCTCGTCAACCTCATTGTGCCTGTATCCCATGTTTTCACTCCCTTGCTTTCCATATCCTCCAAGATTTCTGACTTCAGGATTTTCAGTTTTTCCTCTACATCGTCCTTGGTCTGGATTAGTTGCCTGATGTAGTCCTCCTGCCTTCTGTATTTCTCGGGTATGGAATAAGGGTTTATGAACTGTCCACCTCTCAAGTCTGTATCAAGAAGCTCCTTGCAGATGTCACTTGGTATCCTTTCCACCGGCATGATATTTCTTATGTGGTCGAATGTTCCGTCCTGCTTGGGTTTGTTCCTAATATGGAGTATGAACAGATTACCGACCTTAGCTCCCTGGTTTTGTAACTCTAAGAAATAGGCGTAGATTGATAGCTGCCACCTTGCCTTTTCCAACTTATCCGGTGTCATTGTTCCGTAAGTCTTGATGTCACCCAACGAAAAAGTATCATCCGAGCTTCTGTAAACCTTGTCTATGTTGCTTGCCCAGTTCTCCCCGTCCGTAACTGTGTATTCAGACCTTTCATGTACCAGTCCGTTTTCTTGGCACAAACTGATATAATCCTGAACTTCCTGTGTCCCATCGTTTATCCAAGAGCTGTCGAATGCTTCAATTGACTCATGAACTTCAGTACCATACCTTGCTGCTTCTTGTAACATTCCTTCCGGTACATTGTCGAACTCATCAGGGAACAGTTGCCTTTGTAGCATTCCCGTAATTCCCGATAGCTGTCTATTTTCCAGCCAATATTCGTGACGCTCCTTGTTGAAAAGAACGCCGCTGTCTTCCAGTTCAATCCTTGTCGTTTTCATTGTTATTGATTTTAGTTGTTGTTTTACTTGATTTTTCATTATTCATTTTTAATTTTTAATTTAAATCTTATGCTGCCTTTAGTTGGTTCTTTCTTTCGGTGAACAAAGCCTTTATTTCAACGTTACCTTCCACCTCGTTCCTGTGTTGGTTGTAGAGTGAAAGAAGCGAGGCGTTGTCATTACAGGAAGATATTGCAGCCTTTATCCCCGAATACTTGTCAGTTGATTGTTGAGTTGTGGTGGTCGTATGTGAAGGAGTAGTAATCTTTGTCCTTCTTGTTGTTTGTTTCTTTTGCGAATTGTTCTCCGCCATAAAGGTTTCTTCATTTGGCAAATCCTCTCCTGCATAGACATAAAGTCCCAATCCGAACATGGCCAAGTTTTTAACCAGACACCTCATTATCGCCTTGTTTATATCGAACATAGTCGCAGCTTGTACCGTCTTTTCTACGTAGGTTTTCTTATAGCTGTCATAAACTTGGTAGGTGTATGGTTGTTCCCTCATAGCCTTGTTCTTTGCATCCATCACAGGCAACCACATCTCGTAACTCTGTCCGTCAGCCGTAACCTCAGTATAAACCATGATTCCTATGTTCGGGTCGTTGAAATAAGGCAGGTTGGTTGTCGGGTCTTTTATTATCCTGTATTCGGCGTTTGGATATGCCCTCTTGAATTCAGCCCAAGCATTTGCCCAACTTAGGTAGCTTAACTTGTCATTCTCCCGTCTTTCAAGTTTGTCGGATAGGTCTAATGAATAAAGGGCGTCGAACATTGCTTTCCTTCTATCTTCTTCCGTTGCGTCCTTCGGTAATACTGGTCTTTCAAATCTTGTTTTTACCATTGTCTTGTCGTTTTAAGTTGTGAATAATGATGTTGTTGATTTAAGTTGATGTTAAGTTGAACCAAACAAAAAAGGAGGGACACACGTTTTTTATTTAATTGATTGTGTATCTCTCCTCTTGTAAGTGATTTAGCTTATGAACCAGGAATATCCCTCAGTGTCATCCCCATTTATCGCCTTCTGAATTCCTATCGCAAAATCGGTACAGTTTTGGTTCCTCTCAAGCCATTTGTCAATATAGCTTTGTTTCACCGCTTCATTACCGAGTTGCATCAGGTTCCAGCAGGTAAAGTCGTCTCCGCTTGTTATTCCGAAGTTAGGGTTTGTAACGTAGTTCCTTACCATTGCATTGACAGCCGTATCTCCTATTGTAAGCTGCGGTAGTTTCTTTTGTTCACTGACTGGCAACACCTGGTACAATCTCATTCTCCCTATTATCTGGCAGAAAAGTTCCTCGGATATTGGCGTAGTCCTCAATCCTTCAAGCTGATGTAACGTATCATCCATCCTTGACTCGAAACCACCGAACAGCTCGAAGGTTTTCTGCATGATGTCAGCCTCGGTCAAGCATTCTATCGTACCCGAATAGCCGTCGCAAGTAAGCATAAGGTTTGAACATACACGGACTTGCCAGCCTGCGAATACCTTGAACTTCATAGCCGATTTCCTGCTGTACAACTTGTCTTCGTTATAGGCTCTCACTCCACCGACACAAAGATGTACTTGTTGCCCGTTGATAGTTCTCTTAAGATTTAGGACGTGACAACAGAAAGCCATTCTTTGGTAGAATATTGTCTTTTCATTTTCTGTCAGTTCGTATGCCTTCTTGTGCTGGGCCGACGGAATACGACCGATAACCGGATGGGATACTCTTAACTCGACAGGCGTAAGCTCACCGAAAACCTTGCTTGCTACTTTTGTAACAGCTCCGATGAAATTCTGGTGAGAGATTGTAAGGCTGTTGTCGCTAAACGTTGGTATGATATTTCTCTCTGTCAGTTCTTCAAGCGATATTTCCTGTGTATTACTCTCGATGAAGTTGGGATGCCTTTTACCTTTTGCTCCATCGTCATTTGTTATAACCTCACCCTCGAATGGCATGGTTATCGTCTGTACCTGATTGTCTTTTGTTCTCATTTTATTTGTGTTTTGATTGTTGTTTACCCGATGTTGAAGAAATAAAGAGCTGGACGTTGGGGCATTTTGATTGTTATTGCCTTATTATCCAGTCGATTTGCAGCTTGTTCATTGATTGAAACTATACTGCATGATGTCTTGTTCTTCTTTGTCTTTTCCATGTTCCAAAGATTTTAAACGATGAAAAACTAAGGAGGCTCCCGCGATTCCAATAGTTTCACGATTACCCCCTGTAATTTCTTTATCCCCTTCAAGAGCGTAGCAAGCCCTTCAAGGAAATTAATCAGTACGTCGAGGTCTTTTTCCTTAAGCACTCTCAACGCTGTTTGTTCCAGCTACCGAAACCAATGAAGCGGTAGTTTTCTTGTTTCTGTACTTGCCAATGAGATTCTTGCTCAAGTCAATGGCCTCGACTAAAGTCACGGTTACTACTAATACTTTGTAACCTGTCCTTAAAATGTTCCTGATTTCCATGATTTTGTTGTTTAAAATGATTAATAATGTTGTTTTCCTAATACACAATTAAGGCTTTCAGGGGATTACAGGCGGAAGAATTTTTAAAAGGTGAAAGGGTGAAAAAGTGAAAAGGTGAAATGAAGGTGAGAGAGTGAGAGGGTGAGAACTGAAAGTAATTGTAGATAAGGTAAGGAACAATGTTATTTTACAAGGTAAGAAAAGTGGTGTTCATGGATATTTGCCAACGTAGTTCCTCTAGTGATACAATTGATAACACTTTTCTTAACTGAGATAATCCCTTTATATAAGAAACTTGGTATTTTCAGTGAGAATTTTTGTTATTTTCAATTATTCACTAGCAACACCCTAGGTAGAAAGTATCCACAAGCAACACAAGAAATGATGGAGAAAAAATAAAAAAGCCGAAACACCATGCTCTTCACACAATGTCCCGACCTCCGCTTTAGGTTCACCATATTTCCACAAAGATGCACTCAAGGCAAATAGTTTCCGTATGGGTCGTCACCAAGGCCTTAAACTGACAACTTTTTCTTGGTTGCCTTTTCCACAGATTCTTCATAGTGGTGCCTCTTGCCTGATTGTTGTTAAGCCCGTAGATTTGTTTTATTTTCTATTCCTACAAGCCGAACGATAATCCGAACCAGCTGTTTTCTTGACTGTCGGATAAGGGTGATATTGTGGTATCGTAATCCCTCATTATTAAGGCTTTGAATGTTATTTTATCTGTCGTTTTTATATGGCTTCTGAAAGACGGTAAACCACATCATAAAACACGGCACATTGAATGGTAAAAAGTGGTCTATTGCAAACTAAAACATGGCCTTTTACAAAACGTTTGGTAAAAACGTGAATATCAATGGATTGCCTAAAATGAATATTGCGGTAGTTTCCGGGTAATACAAAGCCGTCATAAAAACCTGTTCCAGACGCAAACTTAATCAAGCCTGAACACTGAAAAAACAAAATTTTACGTCCTAAAAACCGTAAAATCCTTATATTTGAAGAAAATAATCATCTATTTACGGGGCAACTTCACAAAAAATAGCTAAATTTGCCACAGGCTTCGGGGAGAAATCCGGGGTTTGCAGAAAGGCATTTGAGCTTTAGTTCTTTATTCTAAAATCGCCAAATTTAAGAATCACCAAAGAACACAAGTGAAGGATGCCCCTTTTGCTGTTTTCGTATATGAGCATGGACGGAAGTGAATTCTGCCCCTGTCGTCATATCGTAACGGCGTGGGGTGATTGTTTTCTTCCGTTCTTTTGGTGACAGTGTTTGGCGATACTGAGAATAAGAGAACGTGGGTGATAATCAAGTCCGCGCCTTTTCTGTATGTGCCAACATCAAAAACAATGGCTGAATTAGACGGACTTATAGGCGTATAAGAAGGAAATATTTTATGGGAAAGTCAAATTTTGAAAAGTAATTTTAGGCATACTGATGAACTGATTTCTCATCAATGAATAGGATTTTATTATCAAATATAGTAAACAACAATATATCAAGATTACGAAGCTATTTTATAACTTTTCTTGGTATTAAATATCATTGAATGCAATGAAGGCTTTTTATAATGCCAATTGAAAAATAAAAGCCCGATAGCACGTAAATTTATAAATGCACATTAAAAACTAAAAACTTTATATCATGATTAAATCCTTAAATTTTTTGTTTTTGTCATTGTTGGCGATTTTGACAATTTCTTGTTCTAATGAGGACACGGACATTGAATATGATTATCTTCCGGTCAAGCTGGTCGGGTCGGAAATGTGGAGTATCCTGAATGTTCAGACGGGCGAAGTGTTGTATAAAGACGAGTTCAAGAATATGCCCTCTGCAATCTACCACGACTTGTTTTTGGTTGAGAACGACAAGGGAACATTCGACTATTACAACATTAACAATGTTAAGACCCCTGTGAACAAAGCTTCGTTTTATATGGCTGCTGATTTTGTCGGTTCTGATGTAACTCCAGCTACGCTTCCCGGCAAACAAATAACGTTGATAAATACTAAATGTGAGGTCGTGGCTACACTTGACAAATCAATAGAACGATGCGGAAAGTTTGTGGAAGGCTTGGCTATGTTTATGGATGAGACAGGGAAATGTGGCTTCTTGGATAAAACAGGGAAAATCGTAATCAAGGCCAAGTATGATAACGGATTGTCATTCAGCGATGGTGTCTCGGTATGTTGGTTGGTTGATGAGGATGAGGACTTGACGACTTATTATGTCATAGACAAGACTGGTAAGGAGTTGTTTAAGTTTACATCTAATGAATACGTGATAGCCGGAGCTTTTAATGAAGGCCGTATTCCTGTATTCAAGGATAAAGAGATTATATATCTTGATAAAACCGGCAAAAAACTTCAAAGCCTGTGCAACCTTGAAGATACCATAAATTACAGCTCAAACCTTTTCAATTATAATATCTTCGCTTTGCGTGACGGACGTTCTGTATTTTGTGAAGGTGATGTGTTCGGATTGAAAGACAAAGAAAGCAATATAATTTTAAGGGCAAAATATGATTTGCTTATCAATAGCGGCTATGGCGACGGAAGGTATATTGCACAAAAAGGAGACAAGTTTGGCATAATAGACTTTAATGACAATGTTGTGCTTGACTTCAAGTATGACGAGATATTCTTGTTACGCAGAAACGTATTCCTTGTCGGCAACGGTAAGACAAGGACTCTTATAAACGACAAGGGAGAGGATGTTACAAATGTCAACATTAGCCAATTCTCATTACAACAAATGAGTATGGTGAAAAGCAACTATTTAGACCCAGATGCTTTTGTACAGAAACTAATGAACAATTTTACAGATGATTCATGTGCCGGATACAAAAGAGGTACTATATTGAAAAATCTGAAAAATGAAATAGACCATGATGCAGGATACTATTCTTATGAAAGAGAATTGTCAATTGACAAAGGCAATACAGGCCGTCCTGTCACACTTATATTCGACAGATACTTGTCGCAACAGAGATACACTTATGAAACATATTATTATTGGAGTTATAGGGTTCCGGCAGGGTATGAGTTTAACTATAATGCCGAGTTGATAGGTGTCGATTTGGAATACGACATTTCCGAGTATGATAGCCTTGAAAAACTGATAGAGGAAAAATTTGAGTCCGCACTTACAGCCAATGGATACAAACAGCTTGAGAATGGCTATATGGAAGCGCCTAACGGAACAGCCGTAGGACTTGGATATAAAGACGGCATCATAAGGCTGCAATATTCATTCAAGAAAGGGAGTTATGAAAAACTTACAAGAATTCCGCGTGAATCTGATGGAGAAGAAGCCCAAGAGGAAAGTGACGATACATATTTAGATGTAGTTGACACTACTTCTGTTGACACCTTTTACGTTGATACAGCTGAAGTTGCAGAATAAATAAAAATTTGTGTCAATATGCAGTTGAATCGATTAAATAAACATATAGTTTTATTCGTGTTGCTTATCATGTCTTTTACGTCTGTTGATGCAAAGAGATACAGCTTTAAGATAGATGCGCAACGTGAAGTGTATGTCTGCCGTAGTGCCAAGGCCGGATTTAAGATGGTCGAGGTCATTGCTTATGGGAGAAACGCCGATAAAGCAATAGACAAAGCAAAGATGGATGCGGTAGTTGCACTTACATTCTTTGGTGCATCTGGAACTGGAGAAATGGGAAGTATCCCTGCAATCCTTTTAGGTGGACGCAAGGAGTATGACAATAACCGTAAGTTTTTTGACAAATTTTTCAAGAAAGGCCAATTCATGTCTTATGTGGAAGATGTGAACAGCGGCTATCCTACTGGGAGCAACAACATAAAAACCAGTCGTGGCAGGAGAGTACGGATAATACTTTTGGTGGATTGGAACGGTCTGGCCAAATACTACAAAGAAACCGGACTGAAAACGGCTGTAAGTGAACTTTCTGAATATTAAAAACCATAAGTAACATGAAAAAATATTCATTGGCGGTCGTCTTTTTTATATTTGCCATTTGTACCACAATGGCGCAACAAGAGAAAAAGATGTTGAAACCCAAGGTTATGGTTGTTCCAGAAGAGGCGTTTTGCATCAATTCCGGAATGTTCAAATATGACCAATCTGGGAATAAAATTGCTGATTATGGAGCGGCAATGTTAAATGATAACGTGTTGGATGTAATAAATACGTTTGAGAACTTAATGGCCGGGTATGGCTTTCAATTAACAAACTTGCAACAGACTTTGGACGAGCTGAAAGAGGAAGCAGCCTTGAATAATGTTCTTAAATCAAAAGATGACGGAAGTGTGGTGGAAGACGACCTTGATAAATTGTCAAGAGTTGCAGGGGCTGATATCTTGGTTAAGATTTCCCCTAAAGTATCCATGTATGGGCCTGAACGAAGGCTCGAACTACGCGTGTCTTCCATTGACTGTGCATCCAAGAAGGCTTTAATGGCATTCGGTCCTGTAACAAAGACATCGGCCGGCTCCGTTAGCATGTTGCTTAAAGCTGCCGTAACAGATAATATAGAATCGTTTGCACTTGGCCTGACTAAATATTTCGAGGATTTGAAGACGAAGGGACGTGAAGGTACTATTTTCATTAAATTGTCTGACACATGCCCTGTAAATCTTGAAACAACAGTGAAGTATAAGGGCGAAGAAGGCGAGCTTGCAGACCTTATAGAACTATGGGTGTCAGAGAATGCTGTGAATGGAGCCTACACTGGTTCAAAAACATCAAGGACAAGTATGAAGTTTGACCAAGTTTGTTTTCCTTTATTCGGAAAGGCCGCTTTTGGAAGGACTAAGGCTTTGTCGATGGAAGATTTTGTGAAAACAGGTCTTGTCCAATTATTGGATGACTACGGAATTTCTGTTTCCACTTATGCTGTAGGAATAGGCAAAGTGTATTTAACATTAGGAGGAAAATAGTTATGAATAATAATTTGTTAATCTCAATCTTTCTTCTATTTGCTATGAATCTATATGGGCAAAAGAAAGATTTTGGGCACATAACCATAACGCCCTATATATCTGACAAGGTTGATTTGAATGAACCGGGGAAAAGACAGTTAGAAACAAAACTGAACCAAATTGTAACTTATGCAGGCGTAACTGGTGGGTTTGACAGGCGTTTCATTATAACACCGAACATTAATGTCTGCTCTGAAAGTACCACTGCAACCATACCACAGAAAACATCAATCAAAACAGACATAACTTTTTTCATTGGTGATGGCGTAACAGGAAATTTGTTCGGGTCTGTTGTAGTAAAAGCAACAGGAGTCGGCGACAATCACCAAGATGCACTATGCTCAGCGATAAAGAAAATTAAAATCGATGACGAAGAATTACAGTCGTTTATATCAATTTGCAAAAAACGTATCATAGAATACTATGATGCAAAGGCTCCTGATATAATAAAAGAAGCCAAAGAACACATGAATAGTGGGGATTATGAAACTGCTTTGTCAAAATTGGCACTAATCCCGTCTTTGTGTGATGAATATAATACCGCACAGGGACTTATATCAGAATGCGGCGGCAGACTCATTGCAAAAGACAACGACGAACTCATCATGAAAGCTAAAGCGGCATGGAGTAGAAACCCAAATTCCATCGGTGCTTCTGAAGCAAGTGAGTATATTGCCCAAATAAACATAACGTCTCCATCTGTAAAAAGAGAAGTTGATAAATTGACAAATCAAATCGAGACAAGACTTATTCAAAGTGAAAATAAAAAACTGGAAATTGAAAAAGCAAAGATTGTAAGTCAAGAAAACCTTGAAAGAGCTAAAATAGAAGCTTCATCAAGGGTAACAACTTCTTTTTTTGGAGCGCTGCCTGATATTGCTTATTATATATTCCGTTGGTTTTAAAAATACATTTTATGAACAAATTATCTTTTATCCTGATATTTTTTGCCTTTAGTCTGTGCATACAGGCTCAAAAGATAGCCTTTGATGCAAAATATATAAAAGTCGGTGTTGTTGCAAATATTTCTTTACCTCAAATAGAAAGTAATGCCAATATAAGAAATCTTGGGCAAATAAATTACCAAAATATTTATGAGAAAAAAGTTGACGGAAATATTATAGCCGACAAGCTCAATCAAGAAAAGGTTGGTAAAATAGTTCTTAACAAGTTATTAAAACGTGATTCCCGTGGTCATTTGGACATGAATGGTTTATACGAAGAAGCACTAAAAAATACGACACTGCAAGAAACGGAAGTTGCAATGCATGATTTTAGTGCTGAAGCTAAAGATGTGTTAAAGAAGGAAATATCCTACCAACTTCTAAAAAACAACTATATAATTATCATACAAGAGATACCCAAAAAGAAGAATCCGCAAAAGAGCAAATGGTATTGGCAGGCTTTCCATGTAGACATAGATGATAGGATTATACAACAAGTATTCTTAAACTGGGAAAATCCTTCTGTATATGATGAAATTAACGTTCCTGTAAGTTTCGTTGGGGAAGGACGTTTCTATACAGATTCGTTTTTGTTTGATTTAGGTAAAAAAGTTCCTGCATTTGCCATTCGAGGTTCAGTATTCAGTCGCCGTCCATTTCTTGCTAATACAACAGCGCAGCAAGGAGTAAAAAAAGGTGACAGGTTTTTTATTTATCGCTTCAAAGAAAACAGAAAGGGTGAAATATATTCAAAAAAAGTATGTACCGCAAGAGCAACTGAAGTTACAAGTAAACATACAAGATTGTACACTATCAGTGGAAAATATGCTTCAAAAAAGAGGGGCGATGTTGCTGTTCAAAAAGACCGGCATAACACATCTTTGTCTTTCATGGGCCAATACAGTGCAGGTAATGATTCCCGTATAGGCGGAAGACTCCTTTTTGATTATATGACACATTTTTCTAAAAGGGGTATTGCCCAATATGTTTTGGTAGGTCTTGATTATAACAGGTATAAAAAAGAGCCGGAAGGTGTTTGGTGGAACGAAAATGGACAAGTGGCACAGCCTGCACTGAATGATGTCAATTTCTCTTTAGGCTATGGCATTGGTTTCAATTTACTTGGGCGAATAGAATTTATGCCTTATGCAATGGTTGGTTATCAACGTGCATTTTTGACAGGTCGTGAAAGCCTGATATATTGGGACGACGATTCAAATGATTGGGCTACGCTTGACTTCGCAGATTCAAAAACAGGTGAAAAACACTACGGATACGATGCCTTTATCGCACATGCAGGAATAAGACTGAGCGTCAACATATGGTATCCATTACAATTGATGGTTGCGGCTGACTATAACTATACCACAGAAGATAATAGGTTTAAGCCAATAACCAATCGCCACGAAATGAATAGAATCAACCTTTATGCAGGATTCAGGTTACACTTTTAAAAGACAAAGATAGTGAAAAGATATTAGAATTAACGATTGCTATATGTACCATGATGACAATATTATCATGTACTTATGATTATCAATTCCCTGATTATACAGCTTCAGATAACACAGAGGCTAAATATAGGTACACGGTTGCAGATATTAGCTCAGAAGTAACACAACAATTACTTCCAGTTGCCATGGAATGTGGTGTAACACTTCAATATGCTTCGGAACAATGGAGAATAGTTGTGACAGAAAAGGATGCAGCTGGGAATATATTATACCAAGGCGAGCCAAGAGACAGAGCGGACAATAATACCAAGTTTTTGGAAATATCATATATTTGTTCATGCAGGCTTCAAGATGCAGATTGGACTTATTATGATATTTGCAGATTTGATTTTGAAAAGAAATATTCAATAGGAGATACGCCATTGCCTATATTTTTGTCAGTTTCACCAGGTGATAAATATACCGTCACTAAATATCCTATTTATGTTTACAACATAGACAGGGGAGGCCTTAACGTGATAGAGAAAATACACTCATTAGGGTACACCCTTTTGGATGTTAAAACTATTATCACAGAAAAAGACGAGAATGGAGATACAATTAGATCTTTTGAACATCGTATGGTTGACGGAATGATTATTACCACAGTAGCGAAAACAATAGATGTGGAAATTCCGTTATATGGACAGCCTCAAAATTCTGCCGAAAAAGTATATGTTGGTTCTTATTTCTTTAGAAACATAAAAATTGAAGAAATCAACGGTACGACTCTAACTTTAACA
>UMLB01014283.1_pt1 | contig 20243 bp, 16 predicted proteins | sample 1966481 | NCBI WGS metagenome assembly UMLB01 (sample SAMEA4836192, study PRJEB28245) | human gut metagenome | biome: gut microbiome; material: fecal sample | place: Denmark | collected 2008 | reverse complement strand
GATGAACCGATTCTTGTGGATGGAAAAGAATATCATATGACTTGCGTATCTATGGGAAATCCGCACGCAGTTGTTTATGTAGATGATGTTGATAATCTTCCGATTGAAGAAATCGGACCAAAATTCGAAAACCATGAGAGATTTCCAAGACGTGTGAACACAGAGTTTGTAAAAGTACTGGATAGACATACTGTACAGATGCGTGTTTGGGAGAGAGGATCTGCGGAGACACTTGCCTGCGGAACAGGAGCATGTGCTGTAGCTGTTTCCTGTATTCTGAATGGATTAACAGAAGATGAAGTAACTGTAAAGCTTCTTGGCGGAGATTTGGAGATTCAGTGGGATCAGGAGAAGAACACAGTTTATATGACAGGACCGGCAACCGTTGTATTTGATGGGGAGCTAAAATAAAGATTTGATGAATAGATAATGATGGTGCGTTGACCGATTTTCATTTTTGTGAATTTGAGGTCAAGTTATACTGAGGATGCGTTGACTAAATTTTCGCTTTAGGATTTTTGGTCAATGCATTTTGTTTATAATATTGATGTAACTGTTCAGAGCCAACCTCCAAAATGCTACGCATTTCGTCGGTGTGGCGTATCCGCCAAATAAAATTTCAAAAACAGTCTTAAAAATACAAGCATTTTATACCTGTTTTTGAAATTTTGCTTGGCTCTGAACAGTTACATATTGACCTAATAACAAAAAAGAGATTACAAATTGTAATCTCTTAAAACATCGGAGTGACAAGATTCGAACTTGCGACCTCTACGTCCCGAACGTAGCGCTCTACCAAACTGAGCCACACTCCGATAAAATAGGGAACTTGCCGAAGCAAATTCCCAGCTACGGAAAAGGGACTTGAACCCCTACTAACAGAGTCAGAGTCTGCTGTGCTGCCAATTACACCATTCCGCATTACTTGAGTTTTGTTTGTTGCTTGTTTCAAACAACATGGTTATTATATCAAAGCTACAGAAAAATGCAACCCCTTTTTTGATATTTTTGCGTTAGACTTTTTAAAGAAATTGTCTTAAATGTCAGAAAATTAAGATAATTCATTTCGCCAAACGAAAAAGGGTATCGACGGTAGCGAAAAAAGCATCAATGGCAGAAAAAAGGGCATCGACAGTTACTAAAATCTATAAGATCACTCTACAAGAAAAGCTCTGCAATAAATACAACTGCGCAGCAAAGAACTGCGACCGGCAGCAGTCCGGCACCACACCATGCGGCTACAACTCCAACAACGAGAGCGAGAACTCCGGAGATTGGAGACTGTGTGGCATGAAGGATCGCCGGGAATGTCATCACTGCTAGTGTGACATAAGGTACATAGTATAGAAAGGACTGAAGAAACTGGTTCTTCAAAGGTTTTCGAATCAAGGTCATCGGCAGTACGCGGATTAAATAAGAGATACCGCCCATGATAAGAATATAAATATAAATATTGTGTGTCATAATTTTTATTCCTTCTGAGTAATTGAACAGTTACGTTTTTATTATTGCTTAGTTGAAGCTGAAGTTTCATCTTCTGTCGGTATAGGGAAGAAGAACGCTGCTCCGGCTGAAAGTACGACGGTCAGTATAATTGTTCTGGTACCATCCGACAGAGTGGAGATCCAAGGCAGGCAAGTTGCTGCGAAGCTTGAGATAAATGCAAGAGTAACCAGTCCCGCAACGACTTTATTCTGCTTCGAAGGAGGAATGATGATAGCGATAAACATTCCAAAGAGGGCAACACTAAATGCACTGACCATACGCGGTGACATGATATTTCCGGCAATGACACCGAGCATAGTTCCAAAAGCCCAGCCCGGAAGCGGAGTTACCATCGCGCCATAGGTATAATAAGGATTTAAAGTACCTGGTCTGCTGATCGCAATTCCAAAAAGTTCGTCTGTGATATCATAACTCATCAGCAGACGGTGTCCTAACGAAAGGTCGGGACTTAAACGCTGACTCATGGCACAGCTCATCAGAAGATAACGTGCATTCGTGATCAATGTGACAATTGCGACCTCAATATAAGGAGAGTTTGCAGCAATTACAGTCAGTCCGGCATACTCTCCGGCAGATGCATTATTTAACAGACTCATAAGGAATCCCTGAAATGCATTCAGGCCGATATTTCTTGCGGCGATACCGATTGAAAAGGAGACCGCAAGATATCCAAGTCCGATCGGAATTCCATCGCGAAAACCACGACGAAATGCCTGGCTATTAGATTCTTTCATAATAATAAACCACCTTAGTTACAAATTTTGTCTCTGAGGGATATTGTATCATTTTTGCTGAGGAAATCAAAGTCGGAAATGAGGCCAAATCCTCCAATTTATAACATTTCTTGACGCATTTGTGTAAGTGTGATAGAATGACCCCGTTGTAACATATAATTTAATACAGATGCGTGAGGTGTCAGTCAGATGGATGATGGCGTCCTGATTATGAATGATCAGAGGAACGACGTGGAAAATCTGGACTGGTGAAAAGGGAAACAGGTGAGAATCCTGTACGAACTCGTCACCGTATTTCGTGAGCTTGTGTTTTGAGGCCACTGGGAGACCGGGAAGGTGAAGCAGAAGCATTTGAACGATCAGCCGGGAGACCTGCCTTTCGCAGTACAGGAATGAAGAATTCATGCCACGAGGAATTGGCCGTACGAAAGAAAATGATTTAGACTGCAGTAATTATTTACAGATAGATTGTAAATGATCACCGGTTTTTCTTTGCGTACCCTCGTTTGATTCGAGGGTGTTTTCATTTCTGAGAATAAGAAATCAGGAGGATGACAATGAAAAAGAAAGTATTAATGGTTTTACTGGCAGCAACACTTAGTGTATCCATGATTGCAGGATGTGGATCAAAGGGCGACAACAACACTGACACAACAAAGACAGAGTCTAAACAGGACAGTGATCAGGAAGCAGCAGATAAAGTTGCGAAGCTGATCGATGACATTTATGTTCAGGAAAGAACAGACAAGACAGATGAGCAGTGTACAGCAGCGAAAGAAGCATGGGATGCACTGACAGATGCACAGAAAGAACTTGTTGAGGGAGAGAATGCGGATCCGGATTATTTCGGAAGAGATACAGGAGATGCATCCAAGGATGATCCGCTCAATGCTGATGAGATCGGTGAAAATGAAATCCTTGTAGTAAGTTTTGGAACATCCTTCAATGACAGCCGTGCGACAGATATCGGTGGTATTGAGAAAGCAATCCAGGCAGCAAATCCGGACTGGTCTGTAAGAAGAGCATTTACAGCACAGATCATTATCAATCATGTACAGGCTCGTGATGGTGAGAAGATCGACAATGTGGATCAGGCATTGCAGAGAGCGGTTGACAATGGCGTAAAGAACCTCGTTGTACAGCCAACACATCTGATGCATGGTGCAGAGTATGATGAACTTACAGCAGCAGTAGAGGGATATAAAGATAAGTTTGAATCTGTTAAGATTGCAGAGCCACTTCTTGGAGAAGTAGGAGCTGATGCAACTGTTATCAATGCAGACAAGGCAGCAGTAGCAGAAGCAATCACAGCAGAGGCAGTGAAAGATGCAGGATTTGACAGTTTAGATGCAGTGAAAGAAGACGGAACAGCATTTGTATTCATGGGACATGGTACATCTCATACTGCAAAGGTTAGCTATTCTCAGATGCAGACACAGATGGAACAGCTTGGATATGACAATGTATTTATCGGAACTGTAGAAGGTGAACCGGAAGATACATCCTGCGAAGCAGTGATCGAGAAACTGAAAGAAGCAGGATATAAGAAAGTAATCCTTCGTCCGCTGATGGTTGTTGCAGGAGACCATGCGAACAACGATATGGCCGGAGATGACGACGATTCCTGGAAGAGCCAGTTTGAGGCATCAGGAGCATTTGACAGCATTGATACTCAGATTGCAGGTTTAGGAGAGATCCAGGCAATCCAGCAGCTGTATGTAGCACATACACAGGCTGCAATTGATGCAGAGTAATTTGTAAGAAGATATTGAGAAGGTCATGCTTATTCAGAGAAAAGGGAATTGCATGACCTTTTTTGAATCAATGAAAGGAAGGATTTAGATGAAAAAGAAGTTATTAATGGTATTAATTTCTGTTTCTATGATCGCATCTGTATTTACAGGATGTGGAAATAGCACAGAGGCTAAAGACAGTGGAAAAGCACAAACAGAACAGGCGGATACAAAAGAGGATTCTGCAGATAAGGCAGATGAGGAGCAGGCAGCACTGGAAGACGGAACATATACAGCAGAATTTCAGACGGACAGTTCTATGTTCCATGTGAATGAAGCAATGGATGGAAAAGGAACACTGACAGTAGAGGATGGGAAAATGACAATTCATATCAGTCTGGTGTCTAAAAATATTGTCAATCTGTTCGAAGGAACTGCCGAGGACGCACAGAAGGACGGCGCAGAATTGCTTCAGCCTACAACAGATACTATTAATTACAGCGATGGAACATCTGATGAGGTCTATGGATTCGACGTTCCGGTTCCGGCACTGGACAAAGAATTTGATCTTGCATTGATCGGAAAAAAGGGAACATGGTATGATCACAAGGTCAGTGTGACAAATCCGGTGAAAGTAGAAGAATAAAATGCATTTGTAACCTTTACAAACCGGCAAAGAAGGGATAAGATACTTTTATAAAACAATTTATAAAAGGAGCCTTGGATATGGCTGGAGCGGAAAAGAGAAATATTACAAAATCAAAAATAGTAAATTATATTATAAATCACGAAGCAACGTCTAAAGTGGAATTGTCGAAGGATCTCAATCTTAGTATGCCGACTGTATTGTCGAATGTGAATGAGCTCTTGGCTAATGGAATTGCGGTTGAAACCGGAGAATATGAATCTACAGGCGGGCGAAAAGCAAAACGAATCAGTATTAATCCAGCGTACCGTTATGCGGTTGGGATAAGGATCACTGCGAAGCATGCAGGATTTGTACTTGTGAATTTGAGCTATGAGATAGAGAAATATGAAAGGATCCGCTTAGAATTTTCAACAGAGGCCGCTTACTACTTACAATTGAGCGAAGCATTGGAAAGATTTCTTTCAGATATAGAAAACAGAGAACGAATCTTGGGAATCGGAATTTCAATTCCGGGAATTGTTAATTCGAAAGAACGAATGCTGATCAAATCTCATGCACTCCAATTGGAGAATTATAGTTTAAGCTTTTTGGAACAGATCTTTTCACTTCCGGTTTATTTTGAAAATGATGCCAATGCGGCAATGATGGCAGAGGATTTAAATAACTATAGAAATGCATTGTATCTTTCATTGAATAACACACTCGGAGGAGCATTTTGTATTGACGGGAAATTGATTCCGGGAGCGAATCAGAAAGCCGGAGAATTTGGACATATGATCCTTGTTCCGGGCGGAAAGAAATGTTATTGCGGAAAACAAGGCTGTGCGGATGCTTACTGTGCGGCGAGCGTGCTGACAGATGATACCAAAGAGACACTGGAACAGTTTATGAAGAAGGTGGAAGAGCAGGACGGACAGGCTGTGAAGGTTTGGAAAGAGTATCTTAATAATCTGGCAATCCTTATTTCAAATCTGAGAATGGCATATGATATGGATATTATTCTTGGAGGAGAAGTAGGGGGATATCTTGCAGATCATATGATAACCTTAGGGAAAAAAGTAATGGAATATAATGGATTTGAGCATGATGCGAGATACCTGAAAGTTTGTTCATATAAGAGAGAAGCCTCGGCAGTTGGTGTGGCAAAATATTATTTACAGGCCTTTATTAAAACATTATAACGATCAGAGTGATGGAAAGTTAGAAAATCCAGAGAAGAAACATTTTTAATACATGTTTCTTCCCTGGACTTTTTTTGCGCAAAGTGCATAAAAATTATAGCGAAATCTTGTGCAATAGGCAGAATTGAACAATAACATGTTGACAAAATACATTTTCTGAACAATAATGTAATTACTTTAATAAAACATTTAATAAAAGACATTCAATAAAGGAGGAAAACATTATGTTACAGCAGGTAATGACAAACCCGGGAGAAATTATTTTCAGAGAGGTACCGGTTCCGGAAGTGAAAGATGATCAGGTACTGGTTAAGATTATGAATATTGGAATCTGTGGATCTGATATTCACGTATATCATGGAAAGCATCCATTTACAAAATACCCGGTGACTCAGGGACATGAGGTATCCGGTGAGATTGCCAAGGTCGGAAAAGATGTTACAGAATTTCATGAAGGACAGAAAGTTACGATCGAGCCACAGGTTTACTGCGGACAGTGTTATCCGTGCCGCCATGGAAAATATAACCTTTGTGAGGAACTTAAGGTTATGGGATTCCAGACAACAGGAACAGCTTCAGAATATTTTGCAGTAGATGCCTCTAAAGTAACACCGATTCCGGAAGATATGTCTTATGAAGAAGGTGCCATGATCGAGCCTCTGGCAGTTGCAGTGCATGGAGTGAAGCAGGTAGGAGATGTAAAGGGATTGAATATTGCAGTTCTTGGTGCAGGACCGATCGGTAACCTGGTTGCACAGGCAGCAAAAGGAATGGGTGCCGCAAAGGTAATGATCACAGATGTCAGCGACCTTCGTCTGGATAAGGCAAAAGAATGTGGTATTGATGTATGCGTTAATACTATGGAGAAGGACTTTGGAGAGGCAATGGTTGAAGCCTTTGGTCCTGACAAGGCGGATGTGATCTATGATTGCGCAGGAAATAATATCACAATGGGACAGGCAATTAAATACGCAAGAAAAGGAAGTATCATCGTTCTTGTTGCCGTATTTGCGGGAATGGCAACAGTAGACCTTGCAGTTGCAAATGATCACGAACTGGATATCAAGAGCACAATGATGTATCGTCATGATGATTATGTAGATGGTATAGAACTTGTAAATGAAGGAAAAGTTCATTTAAGACCATTGATTTCTAAGACATTTGCATTCAAAGATTATCTGAAAGCATATCAGTATATTGATGATAACCGCGAGACAACGATGAAAGTAATCATCAATGTGCAGGAGAAATAGGTGATCGAATCAAGAGAGGACAGAGTTTTATCAGAAACTCTGACTAGGAGGTAATTAATGGAAAACGAGAGTAATAATGGAAAAGTGCCTCTGATCAGCAAGATTGCATATGGTTTCGGAGATGTCGGATGTAACTTTAGCTGGATGTTTGTCAGTAACTTTTTAATGATTTTCTATACAGATGTATTTGGAATCAGTATGGCGGCAGTATCAGCATTAATGCTTTTTTCAAGATTCTGGGATGCGATCAATGATCCGATCGTAGGTGGATTAACAGATAAAACAAACACAAGATGGGGAAGATACCGTCCATGGCTGTTGGTGGCAGCACCGATCACATCAGTGCTTTTGATCCTTTCTTTCTGGGCACACCCAGATTGGTCAAATACATCGAAAATAGTTTACATGGTAATTACATACTGTCTTCTCGTCTTAGGATACACCTGTGTAAACATTCCATATGGAACACTTTGCGGTGCTATGACACAGGATATTGATGAGCGTGCCAAGATCAATACATCTCGTTCCGTAGCAGCAATGATCGCAATCGGAATCATCAATATCGTAACAGTGCCACTGATCAGCAGGCTTGGAAGCAACAGTGTAAAGAACGGTTATCTGTTTGTTGCAATTATTTACGGATGCATCTTTGCTGCATGTCATTTCTTCTGTTTTGCAAAGACAAAAGAGCAGGTGACAATTCCGGAGAAAGAAAAAATCTCCATTAAAGTACAACTGAAGGCCGTTATGCAGAATAGACCATATCTGCTTGCATTAGTTGGACAGGTGCTGTTTGGTTTCACATTATATGGAAGAAATGCAGATATTTTATATTATTTCACTTATGTAGAAGGAGATGCTTCCTATTATACAACATATTCCATGTGTATTATTATTCCTTCAATTATCGGTGCAGCTTGCTTCCAGCCGGTATTCCGCAAGTTGAATAATAAAGGAAGAACAGCATCTGTTTTTGCATTACTTACAGGAATCGCTATGCTTGTAATGTTCTTCTTTAATGTAAAAGAATCTCCAATTGTATTCTATGCATTGGCAGGTATTACACAGTTCTTCTTTTCAGGATTTAACACTGCAATCTATGCAATCATTCCGGATTGTGTGGAATACGGTGAGTGGAAAACAGGACTTAGAAATGATGGATTCCAGTATGCATTTGTTTCTCTTGGAAATAAAATCGGAATGGCTATAGGTACTGCACTCCTTGCAGCTCTGCTTGGTAAATATGGATATGTGGCAAATCAGGTACAGAATCCGGAAGTGATTGCAGTTATGAAACATGCATTTTCAACAATTCCAGGAATTTTGTGGATTGTCACAGCAGTTGTTCTGTTCTTCTATCGTTTGAATAAAAAACGTTACAATGAAATCGTGGAAGATCTGAAAAATGGAAAAAGAGGTTAAGAAAATATAATAACAAAAACGTGGCCCGGTGCACTGCACCGGGCCATTATCTATATAAACTATTCGTAATTTTTGGTCGAAGTCCGGTAATCATAAAAGATCTGTCGCTACTACAATCACCGTCTTCTTTTCTATGTATGATACTTTTGTAATTCATTTGTATCAACTTGATGATGTTATTATACGGAAGAATTGTGAACACCTCGTGTCACGAAAGCTAAAGAAAAGTAAAATTTATTAAGAGAATATAATCTAAAACTGAAGAATTGTTTAATCCAGATTATAGACAAAATGTTGATAATTTCGTTAAGGGAAGACTGGAAATTTTTCACGATACATGATATGATGATGTAAGTGTCAAAAAGTATAAATTGCGTTTGTGCTCGCACAAATAAGCAATTTATACTTTTTGACACGCCGAACACCGAAAACGGAATAAAATGGTGTGAACACACCATTTTATGGGAGTTTGAGGTGTTCGAGGATTGCGGGAATTGCATAGCAATGGAACAATCCGGTTACATCAGTGAGTGGCAAAATTTACTTTTGACACTCGCATCATATGATAGAAAACAGTAAAAAAGGAAGGATGAAAATAATGGATATCAAAGAAAAGATTCATGCAACAACAGAAGAATTGTTAAGCAATATGGAAAGACTTGTAGCGATAGATTCACAGCTTGGAACACCGGCAGAAGGAATGCCATTTGGAGAGGGACCGGCAAAGGTTCTTCACGAAGCACTGCAGATTGCAGATGAACTCGGATTCAAGACAGTGAACCTGGATAACTACTGTGGATATGCAGAGATGGGAGAAGGCGAAGAGATCGTTGGTATCGCAGGACATCTGGATATCGTACCGGCGGGCGGTGACTGGACATATGATCCATTCAAGTTGACAAGAGAAGGAGATTATGTTTACGGACGTGGAACAACAGATGATAAAGGACCTGTTATGGAAGCGCTTTATGCAATGAAGCTTCTTCGTGATTCAGGTGTGAAGCTCAACAAGAGAGTTCGTCTGATCATGGGATGTAATGAGGAAAATGGTTCCAGATGTATGGAGCATTATAATGAAGTGGCAGAAGAGTTATCTTGTGGATTCACACCGGATGCAAATTACCCATGTATTCACGGAGAGAAAGGTATGCTTGGCATGCTGGCAACTTCTAAGAATACAAAGATTATTTCTATCAATGGTGGATTTGTATTCAATGCCGTATGTGATGCATGTACAGCAGAGATTCCGGCAGAAGAAGGACTGAAAGACAGACTGGAAGCTGCTTTCGCAGAGACAAAACTTCAGGAATACAAAGTAACAGAGGAAGATGGAAAGATCACTATTTATGCAAAGGGAGTATCTGCACATGCAAGTACACCGGCATTTGGAGTTAATGCTGCAGGAGTTATCTTTGATTGTCTTGCAAAAGCCGGATTTGAAGATGATTTCGTAGAATTCTATAACTCACACATTGGTACAGCATGTGACGGATCAGGAATTGGACTGAAATGTGCAGATGAGTTTGGAGAGCTTACATTCTGTAACGGAATCGTTAAGAAAGAAGACGGTGTGATCTCCGCTACAATCGATATCAGATTCCCGGTAACATATTCTGTAGAAGATATGCTCAAGATGTGCGAAGGAAAGCTCGAAGACGAGAACGGACGCATTGAGATCCACACAACTACAAAACCATTGTTCTTCCCGAAAGAGTCTCCACTTGTAGAGGCACTGTACAAAGCTTATACAGATGTAACAGGAGATACAGAGAACAAACCGTTAGTAATCGGTGGTGGAACATATGCGAAATCCTTAAAAAATATCATCGCATTCGGACCGGAGAAACCGGGCGTAGATTACCGCATCCACGGTGCAGACGAGTACACACTCGTATCTGAAGTTGAAGAAGCAGTACAGATTTACATGGAAGCAATTAAGAACTTGCTTGCAATCTAATCAGAACAGTTCATGTAGAAAAAACGACCATTTATGAAAGCAGACCTTAACGGTCTGCTTTTTGTGTTATGATAAGTTCAGTAAAAAAGACACTTGTGATATAGAAAATGCAAGAAAACTGATCACAGGTACTGCGAAGGGTAACAAAGTAACATAGTACACAATAAAAGGTGGGTTTCAAAATGAGTTTGAAATATGAAAACTTGATCAGAAAAATGACACTGGCAGAGAAAGCAATTATGATGTCAGGAAAGAACACATGGGAGACAGTTGATTTAGAAAAATATGGGATTCCGTCTATGGTAATGTCCGATGGACCGCATGGGCTGAGAAGACAGGCAGGAGCAGGAGACCATTTGGGATTGAATGCCAGTCTTCCAGCAACTTGTTTTCCGACAGCGGCAGGAGTGGCAAACAGCTGGGACGAAGCACTTGGAGAAGAAATTGGAGAAGCACTTGCAGAGGAAGCAGTGACGATGGGTGTCAATGTGATCCTTGGACCGGGACTTAATATTAAGAGAAGCCCTCTGTGCGGAAGAAACTTCGAGTATTTTTCAGAGGATCCGTATCATGCAGGAAAGATGGCAGCAGCATATGTCCGTGGAATCCAGAGCAAGGGTATTGCAGCTTGTCCAAAGCATTTTGCAGCAAACAGTCAGGAGCTGCGCCGCATGGCGAACGATTCTGTCGTAGACGAAAGAACGTTCCGTGAGATTTATACAACAGGATTCGAAATTGCAATCAAGGAAGGTAAATCAAAGTCCATCATGTCTTCCTATAATGAAGTAAATGGAGTCTATGCAAATGAAAACAGTCATATGCTGCAGGAAATCCTGGTAGATGAGTGGGGCTTTGCTGGCTTTGTTGTATCTGACTGGGGCGGAAGTAATGATCATGCACTTGGTGTGAAGAACGGAAGCCATTTGGAAATGCCGGGAACAGGAAAATCAGGTATGTATGATATTATTCATGCAGTTGAGAACGGTGATCTTGATGAAGCAGTATTGGATCAGAGACTGGATGAGCTTTTAAATGTAATCTTCTCAACACATCAGGCAACAGAAGACGCAAAGGGAAAAACATTTGATGTGGAAGCGCATCATAACCTGGCAAGAAAAGCAGCTGGGGAAAGTATTGTCCTTCTGAAAAATGAGGATCAGATTCTTCCGTTGAAACCGGGAACGAAAGTTGCAGTGATCGGAGATTTCGCGAAAGTCCCAAGATATCAGGGAGCCGGGTCATCGCTTGTAAATTCTGCAAAACAGCCGGAAGCAATCCTTGATGTGATTGGATCAACAGATCTGGATGTTGTTGCATATGAGCAGGGATATATTCGCAACAGAAAACCGAATCAGAAGCTAACAAAGGCGGCAGTAGAGCTTGCGAAGAAAGCAGATGTCGTTCTTTTCTTCGGAGGACTTGATGAAATCAGCGAATCCGAAGGACTTGACCGTACACATATGTCCATGCCGGCCGCACAGGAGACATTACTTAATGAACTTACAACAGTAAATAAGAATATAATCGTAGTTCTTTCAGCCGGATCAGCGATCGAGATGCCATGGTATCCATATGTAAAAGGAATCGTACATGGTTATCTTGGCGGACAGGCAGGCGCGTCAGCAATGATGAATGTTCTGACCGGAAAAGTAAATCCGTCAGGTAAGCTGAATGAGACTTACCCGCTCCATTACGAGGATACACCGGCATACGCATATTACCCAAGTAAAGAAAGAAGCAGTGAGTACAGAGAATCACTTTACGTTGGATATCGTTATTACACAACAGTCGGAAAAACAACGCGTTTCCCATTTGGTTACGGATTGAGCTATACAACCTTTGAATATAAAGATTTGAAAATAGATACAGAAGGTGTGACATTTACAATTAAGAATACAGGCAATGTGTCAGGAACTGAGATCGCACAGCTGTATGTTGGAAAATCTTCTGAGACTGTCTTTCGACCGATTCGCGAGTTGAAAGGTTTCGTAAGAGTAGAGCTTCAGCCGGGAGAAGAAAAGGAAGTAAGAATCGGATTTGATGATAAGACATTCCGTTTTTATGATACAAGAACAGATAGCTGGGAGATTGAAAGCGGTACTTATCAGATCATGATCGGTGAAAATGCGCAGCAGATGGTTCTGGAAGGTGCTTTAGACGTAAAAGGTACTGTTGAAAACGGTGGCTACAAGAAAGAAGAACTGCCGGAATATTTCAGCGGCAAGATTAAAGACATTTCAGACGAAAAATTCCGTATTCTGTATGGAAGAGAGATTCCGGATGGAAGCTGGAGCGGTGAGATCCAAATGAACGATGCAGTCTGCCAGTTGTATTACGGAAAAGGAATTCTTGGAAAACTGCTCTGTGCAATCCTGAAATTACTTCTGAAAATCAGTGACTGGAAGGGAAAGCCGAACCTGAACGTCTTATTCAACTACAATATGCCAATCCGCGGGTATGCAAAAATGACAGGCGGTGTTGTGACGATGAAAATGGCAGAAGCATTGACTGAGATGGCGAACGGACATCGAATCAAAGGAACAGCACATCTGATTAAAGCTGCAGTAAACAGAGAATAAAATGTAGATTACACATATTAAATGAAAGACAGGATTGGACAGATAGAAATAGGCCAATCCTGTTTTCCTTTTGCTAAAATAGTGATTGCTCAGAGCCAGCAACAGGTAAATCTCATTATATGACTTGTGGCAGAATAAAAATTCCTTTATTATAAGATAGAACATAAGACGACAGAAAATATACCAAGAGGAGGATTCCGATGATAAAAATTGCGATTGTAGAAGACGAAGCAATGTATGCAAAACAGCTGGAAGAATTTCTGCATCAATATGAGGCAGAAAACCATGAAGCATTCGATATCACAATCTATTCAGACGGAGATCAGATTGTAAATAAATACAAGTCCCAATTTGATATTATCCTTATGGATGTTGAGATGAAATTCATGGATGGAATGTCTGCTGCGGAAGAGATTCGCAAGATGGACAGTGAAGTTGTGATTATCTTTATTACAAATATGGCACAGTATGCAATCAGAGGTTACGCAGTAGATGCGCTGGATTATGTATTAAAACCGGTATCTTATTTCGCATTTTCACAGAGACTGAATCGTGCAATCGAACGTATGAAAAAGCGAGAGGAAAAGGTTATTATGGTAAATATAAAAGGCGGTATGGTGCGTATTAACATCGCAAATATTTACTGTATTGAAAGTCAGGGACATACGTTGATCCTTCATACGATCCTTGGGGATTATGAGACGACCGGGAAAATGAAAGAGATGGATGAAAAGCTTTCAGGGATGAATTTCTGCAGAGGAAATAAAGGATATCTGATTAATCTGCAGCATGTAGACCGGATTCAGGACAACTGTGCGGTAGTAAAAGGCGAAGAGCTGGTGTTGAGCCGTGCACGTAAAAAGGAATTTATGGAAGCTTTGACAAGATATTGGGGAGAGGTGATAAAATGATCGATCACTTGATACCGGATATCCCAAGACTTTACTCGGCAATTGCAGAGTGGCTTGCATGCATGATATTTATCCTGCCATTTAAAAAGAGATTTTCAAAAATAAAGACAGGTGTGATCATGGCGGTGATGCTTGTTGTACAGAGCGGATTCATGGTCGTGACGGAAGATGTCAGATTGTTTTTCTGGATTCCCTGCATGATGGTAGCTGTATTCCTTATGCTGTTTTTCATTTATGCATCCTGCGCGATCGAAATAACAGACGCAGTATATTTCGTGTTGATTGCATTTGTTGTGGCAGAATTCATGGCGTCGATTGAATGGCAGGTTGCTTGTTACTTTAGGATAGCGCAATCAGGAGTATGGTGGAGAGAATGGTTAGCCCTTATCCTCGGATATGGAATAATCAGCGTGATCTTGTTCAAGATCTTGCATGTACATTTCCCGGAAGATGGCCAGATAGAGATAGGTTGGAAAGAATGTCTGTCAGCATTTTTAATTGCAATATCTGTTTTCGCTGTCAGTAATATTAGCTATCTTACAATCAATACTCCATTTTCCGGAAGGTATTCATTTGAGATAGCAAATATTCGTACGATCGTGGATTTGGCCGGAATTGCGATTCTGTACGCACATCTCATGCAATGCTGTGAGCTGCGGGCAAGAAAAGAGCTTGAGGCAGTTCAGAATGTACTTCAGAATCAGTATGCACAGTATGTGCAGTCAAAAGAAAGTATTGAATTGATCAATTACAAATATCATGATCTGAAACATCAGATTGCGGTGTTGAGAAGTGAGGAAGATCCTCAGAAAAGAGAAGCATTTTTGGATGAGATGGAGGCGGAGATCCGTCAGTATGAAGCACAGAATAAAACCGGAAATAAGGTACTTGATACTGTGCTGACGAGCAAAAGTCTGTATTGTAATAAGAATGGAATTACATTTACCTGTGTGGCAGACGGAACACTGTTAGACTTTATGGATGTTATGGATATCTGCAGTATCTTTGGAAATGCACTCGATAATGCAATCGAATGCGAGATGAAAATACCGGATAAGGAAAAGAGACTAATCCATGTTACAGTGTCCAGACAGAAGGCATTTTTGATTCTTAAGTTCGAGAATTACTGTGAAGAAAAACTGCAGTACCAGGATGGAAATATTGCGACGACAAAGAAAGATAAAAAGTATCATGGATACGGAATGAAGAGTATTCGTTATACAGTGAATAAATACGGCGGGGCAGTCACGATCGATACAAAAGAGAACTGGTTTGACTTGAAAATTTTGATTCCGATTAAAGAAGAACAAGGAGATTAAGATCGCACACATTTTTTGGTTCCGATAAGAAAGAACATTTGCAGTTTATGCAGAAAAAGTGCAGGTTATGTAAGTATAATAGATAGGCATGTAATCCATGTTAGGATATAGATACGAAGTCCAAGGGAGGACAAGAGAATCTAGAATCTTAGAAGAATGGAGAATGTAGAATGAATAAGCTAAACAACATATGGAATCGTTTTGCAGAGAAACATCCGAGTGCTTCAAAATGGATAAGAGAAGGCGGATTGTTCGTAATCGTAAGTAATCTGATCACTGTACTTAAATATGTAATGTTGCTGTTTTTGCCACTGGCATTCGCAGGACTTCCGAATATTGATTTCGGTTTCCCGGGAATCGACATTACATTATTCGGTGAGACATTTAAGTGGAATATTATCGGATATGATGCGGCACATGGCGGTCTTCCGTATTTCTGTGCATACATGATCGCAATGCTCGTTGGTGAGTGTATCAACTTCCCAATCCAGAGAAGCTTTGTGTTCCGCAGCAAAGGAAAGATCTGGTATCAGGCGTTCTGGTATCTGATCGCATTCTGTATTGTTACATGTATTGTAAACTCAATCAATTGTATCTGGGTTGCAGTTGCCGGAATGTTTGTACCGGGATGGCTTTACAATATCGGAACAACCGTGCTGAACGGAGGAGTGTCGATGGTGGTATTCTTCTTCGTGAATAAGATTATTTTCCCGGAGGGAGAAGCAAAGTAGAATAGAGAAAAGAAGAACAGAAGAACAGAAGAACAGGGCAGTGCGCGTTAGCGTGCTGTCCTGTTCTTTTAACATGAAAATCCTGTTCAAATTCATCTTGACAATAAAATTTTTTGCGTTAAAATAAAAAAATGATTTTTGATAGATTCGAGATGGAAGTAAAGTAATGTTGGAATTTATAAAACAGAGCAAGAAAAGAAAGTTATATTGTATCCTTGGCATATTGTATCTGCTGTGTATTATCTTTGTTGCAAATGATGCATGGTTGTATAGCACACCCATTGCAAAACTGACAAAGGTCGAAACCAGTGTCTCAGGAGAAGAGACAGGAACCAGAGGGACGAAGGAGAAAAAATATAAGCAGAACATCCAGGGAGTAATCCTAAATGGGGAAAACAAGGGAAAGACAATAAGTTTTACGAATGAGTACACGTATACCGGAATGATGAAACAGCCATATCATAGAGGAGATAAGGTCTTGCTCAATGGAACCAGCAAGAGAATGGGTTCTGGAATTCGTGGACTGAAACGAGATACAGAGCTTATGATACTTGTAGGATTCTTAATGTTTGTATTAATTACCATTGCAGGAAGACAGGGTGCGCTTACGATAGTGACCGTTATTTTCAATGTTGCTGTTTTTGCAATTGGTTTTTGGAAAGCGGGAGATACATCAAATGTGCTGGAAATGTGCAGCAGGCTGGTGATCCTTTTTGCGATTATTACATTGGTTGGATTGAATGGGATTCATAAAAAGACATGGGCAGCACTTTTTACAACATTGATTGTTCTTGTAATGATCATGGGAATCTTTGATGTTGTAATCCATCATGCAGAAGATCTTGATTATTCGACCATGGAGTATCTTGGAAGTATTGAAAATCCGGATGAAATTTTCCATGCAGAAATCCTGATCTCAGGACTGGGAGCAATCATGGATGTGGCGGTCGCCATCGCTGCATCCTTAAGTGAAATCGTTGAAAAGAAGCCGAAAGTGACATTTTTGGAATTATTTAAATCAGGAAGAGAAATTGGATATGACATTATGGGAACGATGATAAATGTGCTGTTGTTTGTCTTTGGCTGTGGACTGATCCCAATGTGTCTGATTCGAATGAATAATGATGTGAGTTTAATTACTATTATAAAATTGCACATTCCATGTGAATTGTGTAGATTCCTGGTGGAAAGTATAGGAATTGTTTTGGCAATACCGATTTCTATTTTGGTTACTTCTGTGATGATGAAGGTCCCAGGAATGTTTCATAGACAGAAGAAAGCAAGAAAGGTGCAGGGAGAAGGAAAATGCTGATAACACTTGGATTGGTTTTACTGATTTTAATTATGGTCGTTGGTGGAGACAGAGGTGTCGTTTCGCTTATTGCTTTGTGTGGAAATCTGTTGATCTTAAGTCTTGCAATCTGGCTTATGGCATCAGGAGTTCCTGTTCTTCTCGTTACGGTTTGTGTCGGTGTTGTCATTTCCTGTATTACGTTGTTCTATCAAAATGGTAGAAATGGAAAGACATGGAGTGCATTTCTGGCAACTATGATCACAATGCTGTTGCTGTTTTTCTTCATATATATCGTTGTATGGAGAAGTGAGGCGGGAGGTCTTAACGAGATACAACAGGTTGGAGAAGATGTATTTTATTATAATATGAACCTGAATATCAGTATGAGAAATGTTGCTGTCTCTGTTATACTTCTCAGTACTCTTGGAGCTGTTCTTGATATGGCACTGACAGTTATCACATCTGTTTATGAAGTGAAAAGCCATAAAGAAGATATGACTTTTAAAGAACTGATTCACAGCGGAATGCAGATAGGAAAAGAAGTGACCGGAACAACGGTGAACACACTTCTGTTTGCATATTTAGGAGAATCACTTCTGCTTTTTTCCTATCTGCGGATGCAGGGATATTCGTTTGAACTACTGTTGAATTCTAAAATCATGTTTGAAAATTGTGCCTCAATGATCTTCGGAGCAATCGCCTGCGTGGTTGTAATGCCGGTGGCAGCGGTTGCAGGGGGCTATTTTTTTCGATTTAAATAAACATAAAATCCAACGTTCAACATAATCCAAACATATAAGATAACAAGTAAGTTATACGAGGGGAAATGATATGAATACTTATGCACCACCATTCAAACTTACAAATACAATGCTGGATTTAGTCGCATCAATTTCTGAAAAAGTAGGAAGAATCACTACTGGAAAAAATCTGGAATCAAAGCCACATTTGAGAAAAAATAACACAGAGATATGTGAAAAGATAGATGTTGCTGGGCAAATATGAATGCGGATGCAGTAGCAGCACAGATTAAGAAACGGAACTACCCGGCGGCAATCAAAGAGTTTTGCGGTGATATGTCAGATGAAAACGAAGGGTTCGGCAAGATGCCGAACCCTTTCACTGTATGTTAATTCTATTTATTATCCACCAACAGCATATTAAGTTGTTCTAACCGTTTAAGATCCTTCTTTGTAAAAAGCAACTGATGGCGGAAGTTCTCTGTGTGTTCCTGTGGTTTTAAAGTGACTACGCATTTAAATGCACAAGGCATAAGGTCTGCACTGGAGATACCGCACAAGAGTCCCATTGTGAAATCTCGAAGTTCCAGAGGGTTGAAGATGTACAGAAGGTCTTCTTCCAGTGGGTTATATTGATTTACGAAAGAAAAGCGGATTAGCATATCACTATAAAGAACTCGTCCGGTGTAGAAAATTTCGCATAAAGAAACTTCTTCGGTTTGCATTTATCTGAAATTTATATAGAATATAGCTATTGGGCTTGATATTCAGGCCCTTTAAATAACTTTATGAATGTGGGGATTTTGACATGAAAGAAAAAAGAAGTAGCTTTTCCGGGTCGATAGGCTTCGTCTTAGCGGCAGCCGGAAGTGCTGTAGGTGTTGGTAATATCTGGAGATTCCCGTACCTCTGTGCGAAAGACGGAGGTGGATTGTTTCTCTTAGTTTATCTTGTACTTGTATTGACTTTTGGATTCGTATTGCTGACAACAGATGTTGCGATTGGAAGAAAGACTAAGAAAAATGCATTGAAAGCCTTTGAGGAGCTTAACCCGAAGTGGAAGTTTCTGGGACGTTTGACATTCCTCGTTCCAGTACTGATCATGACATATTATTCCGTTATCGGCGGTTGGATCACAAAATATCTGTTTGTATACCTTGTTTCTGATGGAATAGAAGCTGCGGCAGATGGATATTTCACATCCTTTATTACATCAGATATTGCACCGATCGTATTTATGCTGATCTTCCTTGCGCTGACAGCATGGATCGTATTTCGCGGTGTAGAGAAGGGAATTGAGAAATTCTCCAAGATCATTATGCCGGGATTGATCCTTCTGATCGTGATCATTGCAATCTTTTGTCTGACATTGACAAATACAGCGCCAGACGGAACTGTTCGTACAGGTATGCAGGGACTGGCTGTTTATCTGAAACCGGATTTCCACGGATTGACAGTGAAGCGTTTCCTCGAGATTCTTCTGGATGCGATGAGCCAGCTGTTCTTCTCTCTGAGTGTATCCATGGGAATTATGATCACATATGGTTCTTATGTGAAAAATGACATTGATTTGAATAAAGCGACAAATCAGATTGAGATTTTTGACACAGGTGTGGCAATTCTTGCCGGAATGATGATCATCCCAGCAGTATTTGTTTTCCTTGGAAATGACGGAATGGCTTCCGGCCCGAGTTTGATCTTCATCTCACTGCCGAAGGTATTTGATGCTATGGGAGTATTCGGACGCCCTATAGCGATTGCATTCTTCCTAATGATGGGATTCGCAGCACTGACATCCTGTGTATCTGTCATGGAGACACTGGTTGCAAACGGTATGGAATTGTATCACAAACCACGTAAGAAAATGTGTGGAGTAGTTGGTATTTACTCCTTTATTACAGCGGTTTTGATCTGTCTTGGATATAACAAACTCTACTTCGAATTGAAGCTTCCGAACGGATCCGTAGGACAGCTGCTCGATGTTATGGATTATATCAGCAACAGCTTTCTGATGCCGTTTATTTCACTTCTGACAAGTATCCTGATCGGCTGGGTAATCGGACCGGATTGGATCATAGGAGAAGTAGAACGCAACGGAGAGAAATTCAAACGTGCAGGTATGTACCGCTTTATGATCCGTTATGTTGTTCCGGTCGTAATGCTTGTCCTGTTCCTTGTATCCACAGGATTCGCAGATTTTGCACCGTACGGAACATTTTGCAGTATGACAGAAC
>UMLB01003114.1_pt1 | contig 20435 bp, 16 predicted proteins | sample 1966481 | NCBI WGS metagenome assembly UMLB01 (sample SAMEA4836192, study PRJEB28245) | human gut metagenome | biome: gut microbiome; material: fecal sample | place: Denmark | collected 2008 | reverse complement strand
TCCGGGTGACGCCATGTACGCCGACCTCAACGGAGACCACATCGTGGACGGTAATGACAAGAGCGTAGCAGGTTATGCTACCCGTCCGGAATACGTTTTCGGTATGAACATGGGATTCGACTGGAAAGGATTCAACTTCACCATGCAATGGGTAGGTTCCAAGAACGTTAACAGAATGTATGACATCGAATACCGCATCCCTTATACGAATGCCGGAAAGCGTGGTTTGCTGACTTACTTCTACGATGGTTGCTGGACCCCGGAAAACCAACTGGGAGCTGTTTATCCACGTCCGTCGGAAGAATCGGAAAGCTGGAACTCCGAGCCCTCTACTCTTTGGCTAGTGGATGCTTCCTATCTCCGTTTGAAAAGTCTGAGCTTCGGTTATACCATCACCGGAAAGAAATTCCTGAAGAAACTGGGTCTCAGCTCACTCGGATTAAACTTCAGCGGCTACAACCTGCTGACCTTCTCACCGCTTAAATATCTTGATCCGGAAAGTGATCCTAACCGATTCGGAGATTATCCGCTGATCAAAGTATATAGCTTCGGTTTAAATCTTAACTTCTAAAAAACGACTGTATGAATAGAATAATAAAAGGACTCGGAATAGCATTAGGTTGCGTACTGATAGCCTCCTCTTGTTCTGAAATCAGCTTCGGGGATAAATTTCTGGGCGACCAGCCTGAGAGTTCCGGAGCGACTACCGAAGAAATGTTCTCTTCGAAAATAAATGCCGAAAAGGTGCTGACCAAAGCATATACCGGATTACCTTATGGGCTACCGACCGGCTCTGACTACAAATTGGGTGTGAACATCCTTGAATCAATCACAGACTTGTGTTACAGTTTCCGTGACAATATCAGTGATGGGCCTGTCAAGCTCTATTACAACGGAGCACTCAGTGCCAACAACGTCCCAAAGAATTCCGCTTACCGTTATGGAAGCAAGTCCGACTGGACCACCATCCGTTACGCTTGGTTATATATCGAGAACGTAGAGAAAGTGCCCGACATGACAGCCAGCGAGAAAAGTGAACGGATCGCGGAAGCCAAAGTTTTGATCTCCCTCTGCTATTTCGAAATGCTGAGATATGTAGGCGGTGTGACATGGCTGGACCACTATGTAGACGTAAACGAGACAATGAATTTCCCCCGTATCACTTTTGCCGAAACGGTAGAGAAGATCGTAGGATTGCTCAACGAAGCCATCAACTCCAATCTGGCCTGGAAAGCCGAGAAAGCTGATGACGGACGTATGACACTGGCAGGAGCGATGGCATTAAAGTTCAAGGTCTTGCAATGGGCAGCCAGTCCGACTTTCAACTCAAACACCAAATGGCATCCGGAGGCAGACGAATATACCTGCTACGGAAATTACAGCGACCAACGATGGAAAGATGCCGCAGAAGCAGGCGCAGCCTTTTTCACGGAAGTACAGAGACGGGGTGAATACGAACTGATTCAACCTACGGAAGAGACGCACCGGGCAAGACGTCTGGCCTATCGTCAGGCCTACTACAACCGCGGCGGAACAGAAATATTAATCTCTACCCGTCAAGGATATGGCTCCGATGTTCACAGCAGCTTTATCGGCCAACGTTATTACAGCGGCCCTACATTGAACTATGTAGATATGTTTCCGTGGGAAGACGGAACTGATTTTCCGGCAAATTTCGACTGGAAGTCACCCTCCAAGCAACCGTTCTTTACAAAAGGCGAAATGGTGCCCACCCGCGACCCACGTCTGTATGAAAATGTAGCTTGTCCTGGAGACACCTACTGCAACGGAACAACAGCTCCTGTTTATATCAACCATGCCGACTACAAAGACGGTAGCGGATTCCTGATCATGAAGTACATCTTACAGGAAAACAACGATCGCGAAGGTCCGGTACAATGGTCACACACCCGTCTGGCGGAAATCATGCTGGGATATGCGGAAGTACTCAACGAAGTCAACGGACGCCCTACCGACGAGGCTTACAAAATGGTAAACGACGTACGAAAGAGAGTAGGTCTGCCGGAACTTTCCAAGACAATGAATCACGATCAGTTCCTCGAAGCCGTACTGAGAGAAAGAGCACTCGAATTAGGATTTGAAGAAGTACGCTGGTTCGACCTCGTTCGCAGAGACCGTCAGAGCGACTTCAAGAAGAAGTTGTACGGACTCAGAAGCAGAGGTAACGACTTGAACAATCCGACTGAGTTCACCTTCGAGAAGATCGAACTGGGAGACCATTACTGGGCTACCAACTGGGATACCAAGTGGTATCTGGCTCCGATTCCTCAGGAGGAAATCAACAAGCAATATGGAATGACCCAAAACCCGGGCTGGTAAATGACACGTTAACTAATATCGTTTGAACAATGAATAAAATAAATTATATATTAATCACTCTGCTCCTGGGAGGTTCGGTATCCCTGAATGCACAGACATCGAAAGCTGCTTCGGAAATGCAGCTGGCAGATACACTGAGCATCGGCTACCAGATGAACGTATCTTCCCGGACCAGCAGTTACTCTATCAACGGAGTCAATGCTTCCGCATTCGAAAAATCCCCGTACATAGATATCAGCAAAGCTTTGTATGGAAAATTGGCAGGTCTGAATGTATATCAGGGTACAGGCTCGTCAGCCGATAACGTATCCACCCTCTCTATACACGGAAATGCCCCGCTAGTATTAATTGATGGTTTCCCACGTGATATCAGCGACATCACTTCGATGGAAATCGAATCATGCTACGTTCTGAAAGATGCGGCAGCCGCTGCTCTCTACGGTATGCGTGGTGCGAATGGAGTAGTACTGATCACGACTAAACGCGGAATAAGCAATGGTCTGAAGGTAAATGTGGACTATAATTTCGGTGTCAATACCCAATTCCGTTCTCCGGACTTCGCAGATGCCTATACGTATGCGAACGCTCTTAACACCGCATTAAGCGGAGACGGTCTGCCTGCACGCTACAATGCACAGGAACTGGATGCTTTCCGGACAGGAATCTATCCGTATGATTATCCGAATGTAGACTGGTGGAATGAAACGCTGAACAACACAGGATTGACCCACAACCTGAAAATGTCTTTCAGCGGAGGTAGTGACAAGTTCCGTTTTTACACGGTAGTAGACTATTACCGGGATCGCTCCATGTTGAAAAAAAACACGGAAGATACACGTTTCGACACTACACCTACAGACACACGTCTGACTGTGCGTACCAATCTGGACGTAAAAGTGACGGAAAGCACATTGCTGAAAGCCGGTATTGTGGGCAGACTGAAAGAACTCAGAGGTACCCGCTATGGACGCAACACTATTTTCAATAAAATCTATGGCATTCCATCTGCTGCATTCCCCATTCGTTATGAGAATGGCATTTATGGAGGTAGCTCTGTGTACGGAACCGGTAATCCGGTAGCTCTGTTGAAAGACTATGGACACATCCGTAACGTATACGGAACACTACTCGCCGACCTGAGCATCCGTCAGGATTTAAGTGCGTTGACCAAAGGACTGGCAGCCGAAGCATCCGTCTCTTTCGATAATATCGGAGGAATGAATGAAACCACCAATAAAGAGTATCGTTACATGAACAGCAATGCAAGTATCACCAGCGATGGTACACTGGTGACAACTCCCGCCATTTATGGTACAGACTCCGAAACACTGGGGCATACACAGCCTTTCGAAAGACTGATGCTACGCAGCGATTTCCAGGCAAAGGTGGATTATAACCGCACTTTTGGCAAACACCAGGTGGGAGGAGCATTGATTTATGATATGCAGTCTGTAGTCAAAAACGGCAGAAACAACTCTCAGAAGAATCAGTCTGTGCTGGTGAACGCCACATATACTTACGACAACCGTTACAGCCTCAATGCCGTATTCAACCGTTCGGGATCAGCTTACCTGCCCGACGGAGACAAATACTCGAACTATCCTGCCGTTTCTGCTGCATGGATCGTCTCCAACGAAGCGTTTATGGAAAAGGTGACACCGATCAATCTCTTCAAGATTCGCGCCTCTTACGGTCTGTCCGGATGGGACGGCAATCTGAGCCACGAACTATGGCGTCAGTCTTATGGCAGCGGCGGTGCCGGTTATAACTTCGGAGTGAATGCCGGAGGACAGTCCGGTGGCAGCGAAGGCGATCTGCCGGTTATCGGCCTGGTAGCGGAAAAATCACAGAAAGCGACTTTCGGATTTGATCTCGCTGCTTTTGATAATCGTTTGAATGCAACAGTAGAAGGTTTCTACGAAAAACGTTCGGATATACTTGTGTCAGGTGCCAATTCTACTTCCGGTATTATCGGTATCACAGTAGGTCAGGTGAACGAAGGAATCTATAAATACAAAGGACTGGATGCTTCTTTGAGTTGGAATGATAAGATCGGTGATTTCCATTATGGTATTGGTGCCAGCATGTCATATCTGAATACAGAGGTAGTCAATGTAAACCAGGCATATCAGGAGTACGACTACTTGTATACCAAGGGCAACCGTATCGGACAGATGTACGGTCTGGAAGCTATCGGCTTCTTCAACAGCCAGCAGGAAATCAACAACAGTCCGCAACAAACCTTCTCGGACGTAGCTCCCGGTGACGTGAAATACAAAGATCAGAACGGTGACAACCGCATCGACGAGAAAGACGTTGTGAAAATGTTCGGTTCATCTGTTCCACGCTTCTATTTCGGATTCAATCTGAACTTCTCATACAAGAGAGTGGAGCTTTCCGCTGATTTCCAGGGAATGACCGGAGTCACTGTTTCATTGCTCAACAGTCCGCTTTATAGTCCACTTGTAAGCAATGGCAACATTTCAAATACATTCCTGAATGAAGAAATAAGCTGGACACCGGAGAATAAGACCAATGCAACCATGCCGAGACTGACTACTCAAGAAAACTTGAATAACTATCGTGCCAGCTCACTGTGGTACCGTGACGGTTCATTCCTGAAACTTCGTAACCTATTGGTAGCTTACACTTTCCCGAAATCGCAGACTCGCTTTGCCGACCTGAAAGTATTCGTACAAGGCACCAATCTGTTCTCATTAGACAATCTCCATTTTGCCGACCCGGAACAACTTGGCATCGCTTATCCGTCGACAAGAAGTTATTGGGCAGGTATCAAACTTAATTTTTAATGCAAAGTAACAAATGAACATTATGAGAACCAAATACATACTCTTAACCATTTTGTCTTCGTTGGTCTTTGCTTCGTGCAACTACCTTGACTTTGATGAAACGAACAACCTGAAGACAAAAGAAGACATGTACAAGTATTTCGGTACAAGCAAATCAATGCTTACCCACGTATACTCATACATGCCACAAGGCTACCGACTGTTTGCGACCTCCGGCGGAATTTTCACCGAAGACATATATTCCATGCGCGACTGTGCCAGTGATGACGGCGAATTCGGAGCCTATGCAGATAATATCCAGAATACCAATAACGGTAACTGGTCGCCTATTAAAACTTATGACGATTCATGGACCCTGTATCGTGGTATACGTGCTGCCAACAGTTTTATAGCAGAGATTGCCCAAGTGGACTTCACACGCTACGAGCACGACGGACAATATACAAACTGGATGAAGCAGCTGAAATATTTCCCTTATGAAGCCAGAGTGCTGCGGGCACACTACTTCTTTGAACTGGCACGCCGCTACGGTGACATCGCCATGCCATTGGAAGTACTGACTGAAGAGGAAGCCAATACAATCGGCAAGACACCATTCAGCGAAGTAATCAGCTTCATTGTCAGTGAATGCGACGACGCTGCCAATAACTTGCCGGACAGCTATGTAAACGAACCGGGAGCAGAAATCGGCAGAGTGACCAAAGGCTTTGCAATGGCAGTAAAGTCAAAAGCACTGCTATATGCTGCCAGTAAGCTACACAATCCTTCTATGGATACCGAATTGTGGAAAAAGTCTGCCAAAGCAGCAATAGATATTATCAACACAGGGCTTTACTCTCTCGACCCCCAGGAGAGTGCCAACAACCTCGACTCAAAAGAAGTTGTACTGATGAGGATCAATGGTGATAATTCGGACTTCGAAATGTTTAATCTCCCGCTTCGCATGACTGCGGGAACACGCACTTCCAGTCTTATCCCATACAGCAATTACCCATCACAAAACCTTGTGGACGCATTCGAGACAGTCAACGGTTACAAAGTAACCCTAGAAAACACAGGATGGGTTTGCGAAGACCCTGCATTTGACCCGCAATCACCTTATGAGAATCGTGACAAACGTTTCTACCGCGCTATTCTTGCCAACGGAATGTCGTTTAAAGACTACACCATTGAAACCTTCAAAGGTGGCGCCGACGACGGAATCGTATCACAAGGCGGTTCACCGACAGGATACTTCCTGCGCAAGTACATTCAGGAAGCTACCAGCTTCGAACCGGGTAAAGAAGCTGTCAGCAAGCATCATTGGGTGATTTACCGCTATGCGGAAACATTACTAACGTATGCGGAATCTATGGTCAACGCTTTCAATGATGTCAACTACACAGATGAGACTTATAAGTATTCTGCTCTGTGGGCTATCAATGAAGTGAGAAAGAATGCCGATATGCCGTTGATTCCTTCCATGGGAAAAGATGAATTCATGGAACGCCTGTACAATGAATGGCGTGTAGAGTTTGCTTTCGAAGATCATCGTTTCTGGGATGTACGGAGATGGAAGATTGCCGATACTACCCAGCGGGAACTATATGGAGTAAAGATCGAGAAGCAGGCGGACGGTACGTTCAACTTCTACAAGAACCTTTACGAAACCCGTAACTGGAGAGATTGCATGTATCTGTATCCGATCCCTCAAAGCGAACTATACAAGAATACAAACTTAAATCCTCAAAACACAGGATGGTAATTAATTGTCTAATCTAATATTTAAAAGATATATGAAAAAGTTATATAGCAACACGTTAATGCAACTGATTCTTGCACTGTGCACATTCAGTTTTGTAGCATGCCAGGAGTTTGACATCGACTCACAGCCGGAAGGCCCTCTCAATATCCAGATAGATGCTCTGGAGTCTTACACTGCTTTGGCAACTTCTCCGAGCAATGTAGTGTTCAATATCAGCTCCAACACTCCCTGGACGATCGAAAGCGACCAGCAGTGGTGCAAGCCGACTCCTTCGATGAGTGCAGCCAGCTCACTGGTGTCGGAGATTGTGGTGACAATGGAAAACAATACAGGAAAGAAAGCACGTACAGCCAAACTGACTATCAAGGCAGAAGGCGTTGAAGGCACCAAGGTAGTTACTATCGAGCAGGCTTCGAAAGAAGACCTGGTGGTGGTTCCTTACGATGAACTGGTACCGACAGAAGGCGGCAGCATCACCTTTACCATTGCTTCCAACAAAGCTTGGGAAATCATTCCTTCCACCGCTTTCCTTTCCAATATCGACAAAACATCCGGTACAGGTAATGAAGATGCCATAGCAGAAACCGTAACTGTGACGCTGCCTGCCAATGCAGGCGCCAAGAGAGCAGGCACGCTGACTGTAAAAACTGAGTTTGAAGAATACACCTTTACCATTACTCAAAATGGAGTGATCATTGAACTGGAAGAAGATCCCGAAAGTACAACAATCAGCATGCCCGGAACAGGCAGTGGTATGGAAAAGACTGTACTGATTCGCGCAAACAAAGAATGGAAAGTTGAAGTTCCTAAGGAATATCAGAGTTGGCTGAAAGCTGAGGCACTGAGTGAAACAGAGTTGAAAGTAACGACAACAACGACTAATAATCTGATGGTAAACCGTGTCGGCCACATCATTATGAAGACCAAAGAAGTCATCGACGGATTTGACGGCATTACGTTCGACATCAGCCAGGGTACTGCTTTCTGGAAAGAAGGAGGAGCAGATAACTATGTTGTGGATGAGGAAACCGGTTACATGACACTCTATGGCAGTGGAATAGTCACTAACTATTTATTCAAAAAAGGACGTCTCGCATTCGATTTCGAATCTATCAATTTAACCGGAGAAGATTGGATTGAGTTTAATATGTGGCCCAACTCAGGAAATACAAACTTCCATTTGCATTTCTACGCAAATAAAGAAAGTAACTTTACTTGTGGAGGTTCAGGCTTAAACTGGACTCAGAAAACATTTACCTGGACATCGGAACAAACGAATGTAGTGAAGAAGATCGAATTCCTTGTTGTCAACAAAGAAGAAGGTTCGAACGCATTAGTTCTTAAACTGATTATTGATGGTGTTGAGGTTGCCGTATTAGATAATAACATAACCGATCCTTATGCAACCGAACCGGGAGCACCTGTATACTTCAGAATGCATACCACAAATAAAGCTTCCAATTTCACCGTGAAGTCTATCACATGGGAACCAGTAGAATAATAACCGAACCCTAAAATTCAAGAGTATGAGATTAAATATCAGAAAATCAATAATTACAGGCATTTCTCTCGCCACATTGCTACCTGCATTCTCTTTATTGCAGAGTTGCGATGACAGTGAAGCAGAGAAATGGGTAGACCTGCGCTATAGAGTAGAAGACTCCTATCTGGTTGAAGCGAAAAATCCGGAACCAGTCTCCTTCCAGGTCAAGTCAACTGACCCGTGGGAAGTATTCGGAAAATATGATTGGTACACCATCTCACCCAGTACGGGTGAGGCAGGTGAAACCTACACCGTAACTGTTATCTGCAAAGAAAACACTGAATTGGACGACCGTATAGACACGCTCAACATTAAAAGTGACTACTGGACCGGAAAAAGATTCGTTCTGACCCAGAAAGGTACTGCTTATCTGAATGTAGAAGGTGTGGATATGATCGACCAGGAAGGAAACAGCGAAACATTCAGCGTACTCAGCAATCAGAAATGGACTGCTAAAGTAACAGACGGTGATGTTTGGCTCTCCATCCAATCCGGAGCATCGGGCGAAATGAACGGAGAAATCACTGTCACCGCTTCACCGAACACAGGCGAACAACGTACCGGTATTGTAACCATCTATGACCGGCACGGAAAAATAGCCAGAGAAGTACAATGCATACAAGACGGTGTATTGCTGACACCGGATACACCGGAAAACGGCAAGTGGTTTGCTATGTATGAACAGGCTCAGCAACTCACCATCCACGTAGAATCGAATGCAGAATGGGAAGTATCCAAAGAAAACGAAGCAGATGATACCTGGTATCACTTTGAAAAGACCTCATTCAACGGTTCTGCCGATATCGTAATTAACGTAGACGCACACGAAGGCTCTTCTGTCCGTACTGGAATTATCGTACTGAGCACCAAAGCTGCCGAAGGCGCTACTCCGCTTATGAAGACAATCAAGATCAAACAAGCGAATCCACAAAGACCTGTGGTTACTGAAGTAAACAGATCCATCAGTGGTGCTTACTACGGACCGGGTGGTTTAATGCCGGGTCATTACAGCTTCTATTGGGAACCGCTTGGCGACGCCAGTCTGACTACTTTCTTCTCTTGGAGCGGAAAAGCATTTGATGGAGGAGACGTAGAACTTCGCTTCCATATTCTGAGCAAACGGACTCAATTAAGTACAAGACCGTGGAACGGTGACGTATACAATGAGAACAGCGGCCGTGATGTTGATACCAGCAAGCCAAACGTATTATCATTCGAGATACGCGAAGCTATAGATGCCAATGATCCAACACAATCATGGATTTACTCGGAATGGATTCTCAACGGTACAGTCATAGGAAAAGCAACCAGCGACGGTGTGATAGACGCTAACGGTACAAGTGATACTTACAAAGTACCATTCTCGGATACCAAAGATGGTGGTAATTTCTCGATGACAATTTCCGGCGGCAGTGCCACACTGACTAAATGGGAATACATCGCTCCACTAGTATGGGGAGACTAATTCTCTAAAGATAGTGATTGCCTGAACTCCCCCAATCAGGCAATCGCTTCTAACAAACTCAAAAATCAATAAAAAGAAAAAGAGTATGATGAAAAGAAAAATATTACTTATACTGAACATGGCAATCATCGGATTTTCCACTGCTGCCTGTTCGGATGATGAGACCAATTACATCACTCCGGAAAAAAAATATCCGCTCACCGCTTTTGCCGTAGCAATAAATAATGTGTCAGCGAATACGACTTCCTATTATCATGGGAAGATAGACCAGACAACCCACAGAGTGGAAATCGGTACGATCGAGGATGCCAATACCATCACCGGCGTAGACTATACGCTAATGAGCGACGGAGCCACCATCTCACCGGACCCGGCAACATTTGTACACAACTGGAAAAAAGAGCAGACAGTGACCGTCACCACCGAAGACAATCAGACAACGACCTATACTATTGTACTGACCAAGTTTGACGACACCATGAAGGACGTTCTCTTCATGGACGAGTTCGATGTGGACGGCAATCCGGACCCGACCAAATGGGTACTCTGCCAGAAAGCAGGTTCCGACTGGAACGACGAAATGTCCGAAAGCTATGACCAGGCTTACGTAAAAGACGGCAGACTGATACTCAAAGCTGAAAAAATTGGCGACGAATACAAAGCCGGAGGTATCGAGACACAAGGCAAGTTTGACTTCACCTTCGGACGGGTGGAAGTAAAAGCAAAAATCACCAGTTACCCCAACGGCGCATTCCCTGCTATCTGGATGATGCCGAAGAAGTATATCTATGACGGATGGCCGAATTGCGGAGAAATCGATATCATGGAACATGTAAAACAAGAATCCGTAATCCATCATACGATACATACTCACTACACGTATGATTTGAACATCAAAGATCCGTCCAACACCGCACAAGTAACTTGCAATTATCAAGACTGGAACATCTACGCTTTAGAATGGAGCGAAGACAAGCTGACTTTCTTCGTCAATGGTCAGGAAACTTTCTCTTATTCGAACCTGAAACTGGAGAATGAAGCGGAAATGAAGCAATGGCCGTTTACGAAAGACTCTTCATTCTACCTCATCCTGAACATGGGATTGGGAGGAGACAGAGAGGGCTCATGGGCAGGCCCTATCGATGATGCCAACTTACCTGCCATCATGGAAATTGACTGGGTGAAAATAACCAAGTTAGATAAATAGGTTTTAAGGTAAGAGCCAAGGTTTTTAGGAACTTCTAAAGAAAAGAGGAGGTTTATATAATCTCCTCTTTTCGCTTTATTGACACCAATTCCATTATTAGGAAGTATTTGATATACTATAATGAAAATCAAGCCTAAAAACAAAGATGGCAATAACCAGAAAAAATATAGTATCCTTACTTATCGGATTCCTTTTATTAGGCTTATTATTCAATCCGATAAAAGAAATACCTGATGTTCCTCATCAATCATTCTTGTTTACCTGTACATTCCTAGCGACAGTAATAGGTATTGCAGCTTTCTATCCCACTAAACAATTCATTCACCGACTAACTATTATAGACTTATTAGTTATTTTAATAGCGGTGGGGAACATATACTTTTATCCTCCTACCTCTAACCTTTTCGGGTTAGCCCGTTTTGCTCTGATCATACTATATTGGAGCATACGTCAGACAGGAGGATTAAATGGCACTCTCTTATATACTATCATCCTCATAACTACCTTAGTCCTGTCAATTATCGGTTATATGCAGATACTGCATATACTTCCCTCCCATCATCCTCATTTTGATATAACAGGTCCTTATGGCAACCCTACAATTTATGCCGGAATATTATGCTTGTTACTGAGTGCTCCGATAATGGTATTATCGCATTTCAAGTCAGATGCAATCCATAGATATACTTATTTAGTGAGTTTTCTTACGTGTATTATAGCTCTGCCCATATTGTGGCTTACTCACTGTCGTTCCGCCTGGATAGCAGTATTAGCTATCATCAGCTATTCCATTTATAGTCGCTTTTCAATCTCTTTTCGATGGGGTATATCAACCTTGATTACAATTGCGCTACTTTCGTACTTGCTATATCAGTTCAAACCGGCCTCAGCTGATGGAAGAATACTGATCTGGAAAGTTACCGCACAAATGATAAAAGAGAAGCCTTTTACCGGCTTTGGTCCTCATGGCTTTACTGCCAACTATATGCATTTTCAAAGTGAATATCTGAAAAAAGAAGGAAGCATATATGAAAAACAGTTAGCAGATAATAACCACTATGTCTACAACGAACCTTTACGCTGGACAGTAGAATATGGAATTGCAGGATTGCTACTTTATATTGGAATATTATATTGCATTTTCTCGTATAAGAAAAGCGAGATACAATCTTTATCCGCCCAGGCGATATACATAGCCGGACTTGTCTGGGGATTATTTTCTTATCCCGATCAGACTTTCCCGATTCTGGCTGTTATGACTATAGCACTAGCAGAAATGTCCAACAGACAAAGAGAATGTGTAATTAAACAACTTCCTCACAAATATATATTTCTGAAAGCAGTCATTTTCCTTGCCATAGCAGGACAGGAAGCTTTACTGATAAAAATATTTCAATGCCACCGGGAATTATATCAAATATCCCATCGTACTTCCAGCCAATCACCGGAAGAAATTATAACGAGCCTTTCACAGCTGGAAACAGCAATGAAGAATGAAACAATATTTTGGCCATACTATTGTCATACTCTTTACAAATCACAGAGAGACAGCATCTTACTGGATAAGATCACTTATTGGGAACAATTATATCCAAGCACACATACCTATATTCTTAAAGGCGACGCTCTACAACGTACAGACAAAATAAAAGAGGCTGAAACAGCTTATTGGGCAGCTCACTTTATGGTACCCTCCCGACAGAAAGCACGATACAAGTTAGCTCTCATGTACTATCAGCAAAAGCGTATCTCTGAAGCAAACCGACTTGCCAATGAAGTGCTTACTGAAAAAGTAAAAGTATACGGTTTTGAAACCTATGAAATGCATAGAGAATTACGAAGAATTTTCGAAGATCAGCTACAATAATTATTCACTAGAATCTAAGAACATGAAAACAAAAAGAATCAAACGACCTGTTTGTTACCTTGTCGGACTTCTTGCCTTTGGTCTGATGCTGTATTCCTGCTTACAGGACGAAACAGATCTGGACTCACAGGAAACGACAGGAAAAGTTATTAAAGGTAAAAACCGTGAGCTGAGTATAGATGTAGCACGGAGTTGGTACGAGGCTCGTCAGACACCTGTAGTTACTACCCGCTCTGTTGTTACCCATTTCGAGTTAATGACTAAGCTGCATTGGAAGAAAGGCTACGAAAATCGAAAAGGAAAGTTTGAAGTAGTGGAAGTCCCTCTATTGACAAGAGGAGGTGCAGTTTTAATGGATCGTGAAACTATGGAAAAATATAAGGAAAAAGAGCGCGGAAAGATACGAAACATCTCTCGAATGGTGATCATCAAGAATCTGGAAACAGGGGAAATCATCAATTTTGTGATGCACATCGTAGGTACTTATGACTATCTTATGAAAGCAAAACATTTTGAAGACAATAGTTACCTGTACCGGGCTCCCGATCTAAGCGGCAGTGTTTACTTCTATGAACCGGAAGGTGCCCTGGTTAATGGTTGGCAATACGAAGATGGAAAAATTGTAGCTACAATAAGCCAGGGGACAGAAGAAGGTTCAAGCATGCAAGATACAATAGATACACGTGGTATAGTATTAAAACCAGTATGCCACACAGAATCGGTCTATGTGGAACATAATGAATGCAATGGATTTACCTATCAGGATCCGGAATACGGTCTTAGTTTCGGTGCTGAATGCCGCAAGGTGGGAACATGGGAAACAGTGGAAGTATGTATCGAAGTACCCACTTATGAAGAAGATGGTAATACTGGCGGACAATGGGATCCCAATGAAAACACAGGTGGAGGTGGTGGAGGAGGTTATCAACCACAATCAATAGCCCCCAAAGCTAAGAAATTATTCACAAATCATAATATGTCTGACGAAGAATGGAAGAAATTAGAGGATATGTTAGATAAATTGACTGATGATTGTATGGGAGGAAATTTGTATAAAAAATTATACAACAGTACTGCACTAAATGGAAATTTTATATCCTTCCGATTTTGGAAGAAAAGGAAGCAATATATGACCCCAGTACTCGAACGCTCAAATTAAACAAGAATATGGATAGCAATGAACTATTTCATGAAATGCTACATGCCTATCAATACCAAAATGAAAAGAATTATACATCATTTGTTAATGCGAGAATGAATCTTGACATAGAAGCACATTATGCACAATACCTTTATTTAAAGGGCTCTTTGGAATATGATGTCTGTGAGTGGAGGCAAGCTGTTGAAGTGAAAAAAAGCAGGCGTCATCTTGCAGTAATGACCCTGAATGATTATCTAGATGACAAAGGTTATTTGCATGAAGGAATGGACCAAGAGCTTGTTAATTCATTCGTTGAATTTAACATTGTTGAGGCTTTTAAAAGAACTATTGAATACAAAGATTATAAATATGACAGCAATCGGGATATTCAATCTAATTTTGCAAATCTAAGAGAAATTACTAAAAATTGCTAGTATGAAAAGGATGATTATATTTATTGGGCTTGTGTCTATAATAATAGAAATCTCTGCTCAAGTTTCAAATTATGACAAGACTAAAACATTTCATGAAGAAGGTTACACTTATCAATGTGATGTAATTGATAAAGCCAAATTTGTAAGACTTTACAACAAGGAAAATAAGTTTACTTATGCAGATCAAATCAATAAGAGCACAGGTAAAACGATAACTATAGCCGAAGAAAATGAAGAGCATATTAAAAGAGAAACATGGACTAAACCTAAATGTTTTTCCATCATTAATAATGCTTTCTCAAGTATAGAGAAACAGAGGGTCAAAGGTAAAGCGTTGACGATTATTTTATATATCAATCCAGATGATGGTAAAATTGCAGAAGTAGAATATCAATTTGTATCTTTTGGTCCTTATGCAACAATTCCTGTTTCTGTATATCACAATATAGAGGCAGAATTGAAAAAAAATATCTGGTTTACACCTACAAAGGAAGGCGCCAAATATAATTACATATTTTTAGGCTGGAGGCATGAAGTGAAATAAAAGAAACTGCGCCAATGAGGCACCTTATCAAAAAAGTAAAAGTATACGGTTTTGAAACCTATGAGGCGCATAGAGAATTACGGAGGATTTTTGAAAATCAGCTAAAATAAGTATTCACTAAAATCTAAGAACATGAAAACAAAAAGAATCAAACGATCTGTTTGTTACCTTGTCGTACTACTTATCTTTGGTCTGATTCTGTATTCCTGCTTACAGGACGAAACAGATCTGGACTCACAGGAAACGACAGGAAAAATTATTAAAGGTAAAAACCGTGAGCTGAGTATAGATGTAGCACGGAGTTGGTACGAAGCTCATCAGACACCTGTAGTTACTACCCGCTCTGTTGTTACCCATTTCGAATTAATGACTAAGTTGCATTGGAAGAAAGGCTACGAGAATCGAAAAGGAAAGTTTGAGGTAGTGGAAGTCCCTCTATTGACAAGAGGAGGCGCAGTCTTGATGGATAGTGAAACCATGGAAAAATATAAGGAAACAGAAAGGGGAAAGATACGCAACATCTCCCGAATGGTGATCATCAAGAATTTGGAATCAGGAGAAATAATCAATTTTGTGATGCACATCGTAGGCACTTATGACTATCTTATGAAAGCTAAACACTTTGAAGATAATAGTTACTTGTACCGAGCTCCTGACCTTAGCGGTAGTGTTTACTTCTATGAACCGGAAGGTAGTTTGGTCAACGGCTGGCAATACGAAGATGGAAAGATTGTAGCTACAATCAGCCAGGGGACAGAAGAAGGTTCAAGAATGCAGGATACCATAGATACACGTGGTATGGTATTAAAACCAGTATGCCACACTGAATCGGTCTATATGGAACATAATGAATGTAATGGATTTACCTATCAAGATCCAGAATACGGTCTCAGCTTCGGTTCTGAATGTCGCAAGGTGGGAACATGGGAAAAAGTACAAGTATGCATCGAAACACCTACTTATGAAGAAGATAGTAATATTGGCGGGCAATGGGATCCTAATGAAAATACGAGTGGAGGTGGTGGAGGAGGTTATCAACCACAACCAATAGCTCCTAAAGCCAAAGAGATATTCCGCAATTCAAGTATGACAAAAGAAAACTGGAAAGTGATCGAAGAAAAGCTGGAAAAGATTACAAAAAGCTGTATGGGAAAAGCCCTATACAATGGATTAAAAGAATCACTAAAAGGAAAAACTTTAGCGATTCAATTTACCAAAGATAAAAACTCTAGTTTCGATTTAAACGGAAGCGGAATAAGATTAACCACAGCTTCCACAAGTGGTGATTTCTTCCATGAAATGCTTCATGCATATCAATCATACAGAGAAACTTATGATAGTATGAGCAGTGCTAAATTAAATATGGAAATAGAAACGCATTATGCACAGTATCTTTACCAGAGTAGCTTACCAGAATATACCAGTGACAGCTATTGGAAAAAGCGAGATATGCAACATCTGCGCTGGAAGGCAATAGCGAATCTGAATAACCTGATTGATAGAAAGGGAAATCTGCAACCAAACACAAAGCTATATAATTTGGAATTAGAACTTCTGAACGTAGTGATTCCTGCCTTGCAATCAAATGGATATCCAGAAAGTAAATACACTCTGGATTTAGGCAGAGTTGGAATAGTAAATTTTGAAAATATACGAGAATTAACTAGAAACTGTTGAATATGAAAACATTTATTACATTTATTTATTTGATATCCTGCACCTTATATCTTTTTGCACAGCCAAGTTACTACACCCAAACTAAAACATTTACAGAAAATGATTACATTTATCAATGTGATGTGAGAGAATCAGGCATGGTAACTCTTTATAAAAAAGGCGATAAATGGATATATACTCCCCAAATAATTCGCAGTACAGGAGAACATTTTATAATGTATGATGATACACCTGATATCATAGAAACCGTTAATAACGACTTTATCTACACTTGTAAATCTATTATTAATAAAGCCTTTTCCAGTACAGAGAAACAACGGGTTAAAGGATCTAAATTTGTATTATCTATGTATATTAATCCAGATACCGGAAAAATAGATGAAGTAGCTTTTGAATTTTTTAGTATAGGTTCTTATGCCACCATTCCTATTTCTGTGTATCGTAATATAGAATTGGGTATCAAACAGAAGTTGAGTTTTAAGCCCACAACAGAAGGTAAAAAACTAAATTATATTCTTTATTGGATTGATGTTTCTCCCGAATAGCCATAGGCAAATAACGAGAGGCTATTCCGAAATAGAATAACCTCTTGTTTAAGATTATCTATTCCTATTTAACAACAAAAAACATGAAAACAGTTAGTCTCATTTTTACCCTCATGACATTCACTTTAAATGTCATAGGCCAGATAACAGAAAAAGTCGTCTATCAAGAAAAAGGAGAAACAGAAACTTATGAAATAAGGAAAGGAGACAAAAGTAAGTTTATATATAGAGCAGAAATATCTTTTGAAAAAGTAGCATCTCCTGATGTAGCAGTAAAAGAATATAAGGTATGGCCTATAAAAACAATACTCAATGACAAAGAGTATGTGAAGAAATATCTCAAATCAGAAATTAAAGAAAATATAACTTCTGAAAACTCTTTCTTAGCTATCTCATACTTTTATGAATTGACCTCTGGAAAAATTAAGTGGATAACAGTCTTTCATAATTCATCAATTACGATACCGATAAAAGCAATTGAAAAATTTGAGAAGATAATGAGAACAGAAGATAAAGCAACTTTTAATCGTAACACGTCTGACATTAAAGACATATTATTTTTCGAACGCTATGTACCATACGATCTATTAAATCTAGATTAATGCAAAGGATTCAAAGTATAACTAAAGTTCAAAAAACATAACCTAAAAATATTTTCTTGGGAAAGCATTTATTTTCCCAAGAAAATATCCTGCTATATCATACACATAAGGGGTAGGCTATTAATTAACATCGACCAATGTAGTTATGCTATATAATACAAAGTAAAAAAGATATGAAAAATATATTTATATTAATCAGCCTATTGTATAATGTTTCATTGACTCTTGCTCAAACAAATTATTATACAACAACTAAAACTTTTAACGAACAGGGATATACTTATCAATGTGACGTAGTTAAAGGAAGAGGCGTTACATTATATAATAAGAACAATAAATGGACATACGTAGACCAAATGAAAAAAGGTTCTAATACTCCATTTTATGTAACACCAGAAAACTTCAGCCCGTTATATGTTAATGACAAGAGTAAGGCTTATAATGATTCCATTTTCAAAGTAATTGTTAATAATGCTTTTGCTAATTATAAAGGAAAGATGAAAGGATTCGAACTGATCATTATTACTTGTACTGACTCTGAAACAGGAAGAATTAGTGAAGTTATCTTTGATTTTCCCAATTTTACTCCTTATGCTACAGTACCCGTATCAGTTTATCGTGAAATAGAGACCAAATTGATTGGTCTAAAGTATACATTAACCCCCTTGGCTAAAACATTGAACTATGTATACCAATGGTGGCCAATAGAACCTAAGTAATCTGTAGTCTCAATAGTAATTTTGAGAGCCGCTTTTATAATAAGCTATTTCTATTTAACAATAAAAAAGATGAAAACAAAAAGAATCAAACGACCTGTTTGTTACCTTGTCGGACTTCTTGTCTTTGGTCTGATGCTGTATTCCTGCTTACAGGACGAAACAGATCTGGACTCACGGGAAACGACAGGAAAAATTATTAAAGGTAAAAACCGTGAGCTGAGTATAGATGTAGCACGGAGTTGGTACGAAGCTCATCAGACACCTGTAGTTACTACCCGCTCTGTTGCTACTCATTTCGAGTTAATGACTAAGCTGCATTGGAAGAAGGGCTACGAAAATCGAAAAGGAAAGTTTGAAGTAGTGGAAGTTCCTCTACTGACAAGAGGAGGCGCAGTCTTGATGGATAGTGAAACCATGGAGAAATGTAAGGACACAGAGCGCGGAAAGATACGAAACATATCCCGAATGGTGATCATCAAGAATCTGGAAACAGGGGAAATCATCAATTTTGTAATGCATATCGTAGGTACTTATGACTATCTTATGAAAGCTAAACACTTTGAAGATAATAGTTACTTGTATCGTGCTCCTGATCTAAGTGGCAGTGTTTACTTCTATGAACCGGAAGGTGGCTTAGTTAATGGTTGGCAATATGAAAATGGAAAAATCGTAGCAACGATTAGCCAGGGGACAGAAGAAGGACTAAAAATGCAAGCTACTGCGGATACACGTAGCGAAAGTTCAGAATGTCATTATGAAAGTGTCTTTGTTGAATATGATGAATGTACACCATTTATTTATGAAGATCCTGAATACGGAATCGGCTTCGGTATCGAGTGCCGTACTCGAACAAAATATGAAACCAAATTAGTATGCAACAACATATACCATGATGAAAATGGTAATGCCCATACATGGTTTCCTCCAGAAGTAGATAGTGGTGGTGGCGTTGGAGGAGGTTATCAACCAGTGGCTCCTAAAGCAAAAGCGATATTTCGTAATTCCAATATGACAGATAATAGCTGGAAAACAATTGAGAATCTACTTGATAAAATGACTAAGACCAAGATTGGTGAAGCATTATATCACAAATTACAAGAAGCACTTAAAGGAAAAACTTTGATTATTCAATTTGTTAGTGACAATATGAATAGTAATTTCGATCCTGGTTTAGGAGGTATTAAAATGAGAATGGATATAACTAGCAGTGCTCTTTTGCATGAGATGGTTCATGCTCTCCAATCATATACAGAGCAAGAAACATGGAATGCAACGCAGTTGAATCAAGAATTCGAAGCACATCTCATTCAGCAAATATATATAAATAGTTTGGAGGAAAGCGAAAGGACTTGGTGGTATGAAAAGAGTAAGAATGACTCTAGATGGAATGCAACACGTCTTTTGGTAAGGTATATCGATGAGTTTGGCAATTTACGACCTGGGATAACTGCTGGAAAATTGCAAAAAATAATTCCTAAAATTATAAGTGACTTCAGAGACGTGGGGTATGATAATATTGATTATCCTTGGCTTAATAGCAGAAAAGGATTAGATAATTTCAACAATTTAAGAAGTTTGTATCAATAATAAACAAAGAAATATGAAAAATATATTTATATTAATCAGCCTATTGTATAATGTTTCATTGGCTATTGCTCAAACAAATTATTATACAACAACTAAAACTTTTAACGAGCAGGGATACATCTATCAATGCGATGTAGATACTGAGAGCGGGGATATAAATTTGTATAACAAAGTTACTACAAAAAAGTGAAATGCGGAAAGATATAGTGA
>UMLB01021255.1_pt1 | contig 20479 bp, 12 predicted proteins | sample 1966481 | NCBI WGS metagenome assembly UMLB01 (sample SAMEA4836192, study PRJEB28245) | human gut metagenome | biome: gut microbiome; material: fecal sample | place: Denmark | collected 2008 | reverse complement strand
TATGACCATACGGGATTTGGCGACTTGATGTACAGTGACCGGCCGGTTACTGCGGAACAAACGCCTACAATTCTTTTTCCTGTGATAGCCGGAAAGACGGAAACCCGAAAATATGCGGAAATCCGAGATGTGGAACCGGGGGCTGTATTGACCTTGTCGGCTACCTTACCCGAGGGGGAGAGCAATACGGGAAAATGGACATGGGATGACGGGGCGGCCGGACAGCAACGGCAGGTCACGGCTGAACATTCCGGAATATATCGTCTTACGTACACGAATACCCATGGAATAGAGAGTACACAAATGTTTTCCGTGTCCGTACGCGGTGAGGGGATTAAAGGAACGTTGTCCTCAACGGCCGTATATAACGGTCAGGTGGTGGAAGGCAGTGAAGTCTTGATGGGAAAAGGGCGTTCGCTGACCGTGAGCACTTCTTATGCGAACTGGAACTACATAGAAAGTGAAATATGGTATGATGAGAACGGCAGGCAGTTGGCCACGGGAGGTTCCTATACATATACTTTAGAGGACGACCAGGAACATGAGTTGATATTCCGTTTGACCAACCAGTCGGGAGTCGTGATAGAGAAATCCTTCCATATTATTCCCAATGAGAATGAGTTGACTCATTCTTTGCCGGACCCTGATTGTGAGAAACCTGAACTGTGGATGACGGACGTGGAAGGTTTTCAAAAGGGTGTGTCGTCAGTTTCGGGGTTAAGCCAGCCTTATATCGAACGTAAACGTACGGCTTCGGAGGATGGTCGGACTTGTTGGGGACAGGAACGTTTTAACATATTTCAGACCCTTGAAGGTTTGAAGCCGGGTAAATATGAATTGGGGGCATCTGTCATTGCCACGCAACAAGGCAAGAGCGGAGAGGCTGCCCGTAATTATGTAAAAGACGTGTATTTGTATGCCGACGGGGTAAATACGCCGGTGGCTTCACTGGATGGGGAGGCCGGACGTTTTACGGTAGAGTTCTATGTCGGCGAAGAGGGCAAGGTGACTTTCGGAGCCAAGAATATGACCGATCAGAATTATGCTTATTCGGCGAATGGTATGAATTGGTTTGCCATGGATAACTTTAGTTTGCTTTACCTTGGGGAGACGGATTTGTCAGTTGATTTGTATGCCATGCGAAAAGAGGCGGATGCCATTCGGGAGGATGAGGTGACATCTGAGCTTTGGCAGCAGTTGGTCGGATTGAAAGAATCGGCTTCGGATGGGATAGAGACGGCCGTGCGTTATCAACGCGTGTTGGGAGAGATACACCTGTTACAGGTACATTATGAGGACTACAAGGATGCGTACGAGAGGTATAAGAAGTTTGTGGAGACGGAGGGAGTGGACGATGCCTCGTTGAAAGAAGCATTGGAGCTTTTTGCCGCAGCGGGTTCGGCCGATGAGGTTTTCAGGGCTTATGAGAATTTGGATAAGGCTTGGAAGGCCTATTTACCCCATGCGGGCAAAGCTATGGATGTCAGTTCGGTTTTGCCGGACGGAGGGCGTCTGTTGCCTTCGGGAACCGACGTGATGTTTGATAACCGTACGCATTGGATGACCGATGCTGAAGGTGGTAATTATCGTGTGTTTGCCATAGACGGGTCGGATGCGCAGCGTGGGGATGCTACGGGAGAGAACATGATAGAACGTTATTGTACGGGCAATTTCTTGGCCGGACAGCGTTTGATTTATGCGTCTGCATCCGGGTTACCTGTTGGGCGCTATATCTTCAAGGCGGTTGCACAGAAAGGAGCCGACGGAGGGGTAATAGAATTGTTTGCCAATGACGACAGGTCTCCGGTGACGTCGGTTAAGGTTTTGCGTGAGACGGAAGTGGCGACGGATGTACTCGACCAAGATTTGACGGTGGGAGTGGAGTCCGGTTTGAATAATGCATGTCAGTGGGTGTCGTTTGCCGACGTGGCTTTGGAGTATCAAAGTCCGTACATGTTGCTTGAAGAAGCGGTGGCGGCTTCAGATACGTTGACGTATGGTGAAGACAAGGGCGGTGCTCTGAAAAAGGCGGTCGATGAGGCGCGTGTATTATTGGTGTCCGGTGAGGCACGTGAACGTATGGCGGCTTATCATACCTTGCTGGATGCGATGGAGCAATACCGTTTGGATAATGCGTCTGTTGCACATCCGGTCGATTTGACGGTGCGGATACAAAATGCTGGTTTTGACATTGGAAATACGACCGGGTGGACGCTTACGGTATCGGATGCGAACTATCCTAAGTTCAGTCAGGGAGTGATGGAGTTCTGGCATACCACTTTTGATTGTCATCAATTGTTGACAGGGCTCCCGTTAGGAAACTACCGGGTGAGTATGCAGGCGCGAAGCGATTTGGGCACATCCAATAAGCACTTCCGGTTGTATGTGAAGACTACCGGTGGTTTACCGGTTTCGGTGTATTGTGTGGATAAGACGCGGGCCGATGGGGCGAATACGGCGTTGCATCTGGGGCAGAATGCAGAGGACTTGAATGCCGGTACAACCGTTTCGCGTATTTACACAGATGTTTTTGTGGGTGATGGGCAGTTGACCGTGGGCGCAGTATGCGATAATGCCGGAATGTGGTGTGTGATGAATGATTTCGTATTGGAGTATCTGGGCGTAGGAGATGATGACTTGCGACAGACGTGGGAGGCACAGGTGGCTGTGGCTCGCTCACTCGACCGCGAACTTTTGCCGCAAGCTGTAGAAACGTTACTGGATGAGGCTGTGGTGGTAGACGTGTCTTCCATTACAGTGGATTCTCTGGGGCGGGCGTTGTCTGGCTTGATGAAGGAAATAGAGAATGCCCGCAGTGTCATGGTGGCTTATGAAGTATATCGGAACCGGAAGATGGTGGCAGAGGAGATTGTCGGGAATTCTGTCCCTAAATTGAGTTCTTCGCTTACGATTTTCAAGAACAATATTGTGTCTGCCGCAACGGAGGCTGAGAAAGCCGTAGATGTGTCGGCTGTGCAGAAAGCGTGCGAGAATTTAGAGTCCGCACGCCAGAGGTACGTGATAGATGCGGAACCGCTGAACGGCATCGCTTTTGACATGACGTTCAAGGTGAATAATGCCGCTTGCAATGCGGACGGCGGCTGGTTGAACGACGGGACGGTGAACTTCCGTTCCTTGGTCAATACTGCACAGAACGGGGAATACGGAGGTGGTGTGTTCTATGAAAACTGGATTGGTCCGGGTAATGAACTGAAGGATGGGAAACGCCCCATTTACCAGACGGTGGGTTCGCTCCCGAATGGAAACTATGAATTGATGGCTGCGGCATTCCGAAAGGTGGAATTGAGCAGTGCCGATGTGGCAGACATGAATGTGGCTCTGTATTTGAACGGGCAGCAGACTGACGTGACATCTACGGTGCTGGATTATTTCTCGGTGAAAGGTGCGGTCTCTTCTCGTACGGCTGAAATAGGCCTGGTGGGCGGTGTCGGCAATACGGCAAATTGGGTTGGTTTGGCAGATGTGAAGTTGATGTATTATGGCAGTGACGTATCGGAGTTGAGTGAGGACGATAGCCGTTTTGACGTGCGGGATGGGACGTATGGCACGGTGACAGTACGGCAGAACTTGTTGCCAGGGCTGTGGAATATGGTTTGCTTACCGTTCGATTTGTCTTCGGCTCAGGTTCGAAAGTATTTTGAAGAGGTGAAGGCGTTGGAAAGCGTGGAATTGGTCGGAGAGGATTGTAACTTGAATTTTGGGAATGTGCGCGACATGGTAGCGGGAGTACCTTATCTGGTAAAGGTGGCTCAGACGGTCTCTGTGCAAACTTATGAGAAAGTGACAATAGATGCAGATGCTGTTTCGTCTGGTGCAACAGTTGTTTCAGATGGAGCTGTTACGGCTCGTTTGCAGGGAACTTTCCAAAAGGTGGTACCCTACGGAGATAATGTATATGCTTATGAACCGAACGTATTTTCAAAAGCCGAAACGGGAACGGAAATTAAAGCTTTCCGGGGCTATTTGGAGCTGGAGGGAGTTTTCCCGAAGCGTTTGAATCTTTATATAGATGGTGAACAGACGGGGGTACGGCTGGTGAAAGGAGCAGATGAGGATGCAAAGGTCAATGTCTACACTACCGACGGAAAACTTGTCAGGTCTGCGGTGAAGCGGAATGCTGCCTTACAGGGGGTGCCTTCCGGAGTGTATGTCGTGGACGGTAAGAAGTGTGTGAAGTGAAAGTTTTTCGTTTTTTGGGGACTCTTTCTTGATTTGAATAAGAATCGGTTATGTCCAAACTGAAATGAAAACCGGAGAAGATTATATATTATAACTGTAGATGTAGAAGAGTCATGTTAACCTCGGTTTTGAGGAACCATGACTCTTTTTTATTTTTTCTTCGTATTTTTCCACTATCTGGGCTGTTGGCCCGTTGTTTGACGGGATAGAGTGCGTATTACGGGGAGTGGAGAATATCGTTCAGGAGTATGCTTGCAGTCTGGCTGAAAGACGGCTGAAGGGTTGCTGAAAGGTGAACTTTCTCCATCCTTCAGGGGCTTTTTGTATATTAGTACGTTCTCGGGATAGATGAAAGAGGAAACATGATTCGGGGATTTTACTGAACGGAATGAGATGATAAGCATTTACTATCTCTGTTTAAAGAGAATGGTTATATGATGGTTTGAATGAATACTGTATTATTTTAGATAATTGTAGGTATTGTTTTTTAGTATAATCTGATTTTGTTTTTGAATTTGTAACCTGATGTTACATTCCTTCTTTTCTTCTAAAGTTACCGATGTATTCTGTATTTTCTTTATATTCAGATATTTATTATATGATCCAATTCTATGTAAGTGAAGAATATATATTCATTGTTACCTTAATATATGGAATTTGTTTATTGTAGGAAAAAGTGATGGATGTTACATACTCTAAAATATTCGCAATAGTTATTTTATGAGGTTTCTGATTTTTGTTTGTTTCTTTGCAATGAGTTTTTTGAGGGAAAGATAGCAATATGATTGAAAACAAATAAGATTTTATGGTTATGCGGAAAAGAAGAATGTTAATGGTATTATTGGCGGTGAGTTGGTTAATAGGTTCAGCTTGGGCTATCGACAACAAAGGGATTACTTTTGAGCAGCCTGCCGCTGATTGTTTTACGTTGATTGAGGGCGGTAAGGCTACTCCAATATTGTTGGATGAAAAAGATGACGTCGGGATTGTCATTGCTGCGAAAAACTTACAAGATGATTTTCGTAAAGTGACGGGAAGGCAAGCCGAACTTCTCCACTCCGTGAGGGGGCCGCGTTTGATCGTGGCCGGTTCTTTGGAGAGCCGATTTATCAAGGAACTCGTAAAGGCAAAGAAAATAGATATCACCTCATTGAAAGGCAAATGTGAGAAATACTTGATGAAAGCAGTTTCTCGTCCTTTTGATGGAGTAGACGAGGCATGGGTCGTTATCGGTAGTGATAAGCGGGGAACGATTTATGGCATATATGAGCTTTCAGAACAGATAGGGGTATCCCCTTGGTATGATTGGGCGGATGTGCCTGTGGTACAACGTAAGGACTTGTATATTCAGCGTGGCGAATATACGGCCGGTGAACCGGCCGTAAAATATCGGGGTATATTTCTGAACGATGAAGCTCCTTGTCTTACGGGATGGGTAAAGCATACCTATGGAACCAATTATGGAGACCACCGTTTTTATGCCCGCGTTTTCGAGTTGATTCTCCGCTTGCGAGGAAACTTTATGTGGCCGGCCATGTGGGCGTGGAGCTTTTATGCGGATGATCCTGAGAACAGCAAGACGGCTCATGATATGGGAATTATAATGGGAACTTCCCATCATGAACCGATGGCGCGTAACCATCAGGAGTGGGCACGCAAACGGAAACAGTACGGAGTATGGGATTATGCGGCCAATCAAAAAGTGCTCGATCGTTTTTTCCGTGAAGGAATAGAACGAGTGAGAGATACCGAAGACTTGATTACCATCGGCATGCGTGGCGACGGTGATGCACCGATGGGCGGAAAAGAAGGTGCAGACCATGAGTATGTCAACCGTGACGAATACAATATGAATTTGCTCAAGAAAGTAATCAAGAACCAGCGTAGAATCATAAAGGACGTGACTGGCAGGCCCGCCGATGAGCGGCCTCAGGTGTGGGCCATATATAAAGAGGTACAACGTTTTTATGACATGGGGCTGCGCGTACCGGATGATGTAATCATGTTGCTTTGCGATGATAATTGGGGAAATGTACGTCGTCTGCCCAATGCGGAAGAACGCAAACGTCCCGGAGGATGGGGCATGTATTATCATGTGGATTATGTCGGTGCGCCGAGAAATTCAAAATGGTTGAATGTGACTCCCATACAGAACATGTGGGAGCAGTTGCAGTTGACGTATGATTACGGTGTGGATAAATTATGGATTCTTAATGTGGGTGATTTGAAACCCATGGAGTATCCCATTACTTTGTTTTTGGATATGGCTTGGAATCCGAAACGGTATACGGCAGATAACCTGCTGGAGCATCCGCGTGGTTTTTGTGCCCGACAGTTTGGAGAAGAACAGGCAGATGAAGCTGCGCGTATTCTCAACCTTTATAGCAAATACAATGGGCGTGTGACTCCGGAAATGTTGGACTGCCATACTTATAATATAGAAACCGGCGAGTGGAAACAGGTGGCTGATGAATACCGTAAGTTGGAGGCCGATGCGCTTCGCCAATATCTGTCTTTGCCGCAGGAGTATCATGATGCTTACAAGCAGTTGATTCTTTTCCCGGTGCAAGCCATGGCCAATCTTTATGAGATGTATTATGCGCAAGCCATGAACCATAAGTTATATAAGGAGAACAATCCGCAAGCCAACTTTTGGGCGGATAAGGTGGTGCAGACATTTAAGTTTGACTCTTTGTTATGCGATGACTACAATAATGTGATGTCCGGGGGAAAATGGAAAAACATGATGGCGCAGAAACATATCGGATATACCTCATGGAATGATAACTTCCGTGCCAATATCATGCCGGAAGTATTCCGGATAGAGAATCCCGAACGACAAAAAGGAGGCTATGTCTTTACGGGCAAGTATGGCGTGGTGTCTATGGAGGCCGAGCATTATTTCGAGGCAAATCCTTCGGCATCAGCCGATTGGCAGGTCATTCCTTATTTGGGACGTACGTTGAGCGGTGTGGCATTGATGCCTTACACCGAGGGCGTGGAAGGAGCATCGCTTACATATAAGATGGCTCTTCCGGAAAATGTGTCGGAAGTCAACGTGCACGTGGTGGTCAAGTCTACGTTGGCTTTTCATGATGTGAAAGGCCACGAGTATTCCGTCGGTTTCTATGGGGGGAAAGAGACGGTGGTCAATTTCAATGCCGATTTGAACGAAGAGTCGGAGAACGTATACAGCGTGTTTTATCCGACGGTAGCCCGCCGGGTGGTAGAGAAGACCGTGAAGCTTACCGTGCCCCCATCCGCCGACGGGACGCATCTGCTTACCTTGAAACCCTTGGACCCGGGAATCGTGTTTGAAAAGATCGTAGTGGACTGCGGAGGTTACCAAAAGAGTTACCTTTTCATGGATGAGTCATCGAATAAAAGGGAGCTTCGCTCAGGTGAATGATTATGGTACGTAAATTGGGCAATGGTATGAATAGGATAATAGCTTGTTTGTGTTTTGTTATAGCGGCTGTGAATGTCTTGCTTGCTAAAAACAAGGCGGAAAGAGAAGATTGGTTCATGGATTTAGGTTTGGGCATGTTTATCCATTGGAGCCTTGATTCTCAAGTCGGGGTTGTCATAAACCATTCCATGGCGGGTGCGTCTGATGATTACCTGGACCGTTTTATAAATGATTTGCCGCGAACATTCCATCCGAAACGGTTTGACCCGGAGGAATGGGCGGTGTTGGCTAAGTTGGCAGGCATGAAGTATGTGGTTTTTACTTCCAAGCATCATTCGGGATTTTGCATGTGGGATACCAAGACCACTTCATTTAATGTCATGAACACTCCGTACGAAGGGGATTTGATGAGGGATGTCATAGAGGCTTTTAGGAAGCAAGGTATTGCCATTGGTATTTATTTCTCCCCGGAAGATTTCCATCTTCTTTATGAAAACGATATTCCTATAGGACGTTTGCAGCATCCGCTCCATTTTCCCAAAAACAACAAAAGGCTTATGGATTTGGACAAGGCTCAATTGAAGGAAATCCTGACGCATTACGGTAAGATAGACATTTTGTTCCTTGACGGGCCGGCCGAGGGGCTGAAAGAGTATGCTTGGCAGTTGCAGCCAGACATTGTAGTGACGCGTGGGGAGATGAAAACACCGGAACAGGAAATTCCGGACAATCCGGTTCCTGGCCCGTGGGAGGCTTGTTTCACGATGGGTACCGATTGGCAGTATAAGCCGACGAATGATCCCCATAAAACCGGGAAGCAGGTGATTAACATGCTGATAGAAACCCGTGCCAAGGGAGGGAATCTTTTGTTGAATGTCGGTCCAAAACCGAACGGGGAAATCCAGATAGAACAAGAGGCATTGCTCCGCGAGATGGCTCTTTGGAACTTGGTGAATGGTGAATCCGTCCATGAGGTACGGCCCTGGGAACTATGCCGGGATAAAGAGGATAATATCTGGTTCACAAAGTCAAAAGACGGCACTGCTGTTTATGCCTTTGTACAAGGAGGAGATAACTGGCCTTACGGGACTCGCAAGGATTTTGTGTTCAGAACTTTGAAGGCAAATGAAAATACAAAGGTAAGCGTGTTGGGGTACGGTAGCGAGCTTGTGGAATATCGGAAAGGATTTGACGCGGCCATCCGCGTTGACTCTACCTCCTTAGGTTTGGTGGTGAGTGCGGTCAATGGGCAGCGGCTGTATACAAATAACAGATGGCCTAATCCCCTTGTGCTTAAAATAGAGAATGTGGGCTATTCTCCTTTGGATAATACTGAAATGAAGAAAAGCGAGATAGACGGTGCTAAATGAAACTATATAAAAAAATGTGGTAATATGAGCTTTTCATTCGGAACTTAAACGAAACAGTTGGGATGCTGTATAAAAGATAAAATCGTAGCTTAATTGTATATTTTTCTTTTAATTTATTTGTCTGGGTCGATAAATCCTTTTATCTTTGCAGTCGAATAATAAAAAAGGAAGAAGCAATGAGCACGACGATTACATTATTGGCCATGTTGGATATTCGACTGCGTTTTGTAGTGGGAAGTGTGGTCTGTGCGTAGTTGTAGTGTGCAAAATATACAAGGCCTTTCCCACTTCCCGGTGAGAAAGGCTTATTTTTTAGTAGATTATAAAACGAAAAGATATGAGCGACAGATTATTTATTTTTGATACGACCTTACGCGACGGGGAACAAGTTCCCGGCTGCCAGTTGAACACGGTGGAGAAAATTCAGGTGGCACGCCAGTTGGAGGCACTTGGAGTGGACGTGATAGAGGCCGGTTTCCCGGTATCCAGTCCCGGTGATTTCAATTCGGTGATAGAAATTTCAAAGGCAGTGACATGGCCTACGATTTGTGCGTTGACCCGTGCGGTGCAGAAAGATATCGATGTGGCAGCCGAGGCTCTGCAGGCTGCCAAACACAAGCGGATACATACCGGCATAGGGACTTCGGATTCCCATATTAAATATAAGTTCAATTCCAACCGTGAGGAAATCATCGAGCGTGCCGTGGCTGCCGTGAAGTATGCCAAACGTTATGTGGAGGACGTGGAGTTCTATGCCGAGGATGCGGGGCGTACGGACAATGAATATCTGGCCCGTGTGGTGGATGCCGTGGTAAAGGCCGGTGCGACGGTGGTGAACATTCCCGACACGACGGGATATTGCTTGCCTCAGGAGTTCGGGGCCAAAATCAAATATCTGATGGAACATGTGGACGGTCTTTCGGCCGGCAAGGCTATCTTGTCCACACATTGCCATAATGACTTGGGCATGGCTACTGCCAATACGATTGCGGGAATCATGAACGGTGCCCGCCAGGCGGAAGTCACCATTAACGGTATCGGTGAGCGTGCGGGGAATACCTCTCTCGAAGAAGTGGCCATGATTCTTAAATGCCATAAAGGAATAGGCATCGATACCAATATCAATACGCAAAAGATATATCCTACGAGCCGTTTGGTGTCCAGCTTGATGAACATGCCGGTACAGCCCAACAAGGCCATCGTGGGACGTAATGCCTTCGCCCATTCCAGCGGAATCCATCAGGACGGTGTGCTGAAGAATGTGCAGACCTACGAAATCATGGATCCCAAGGATGTGGGTATCGATGACAATGCCATCGTTTTGACCGCACGTAGCGGACGGGCGGCTTTGAAACACCGTTTGAGCGTGTTGGGCGTGGAAATGGAGGGCGAACGTCTCGACGTGACTTATCAGGAATTCCTGAAGTTGGCCGACAAGAAGAAAGAGGTGAACGACGACGATATCCTGATGTTGGCCGGTGCCGACCGTGCTGCCGCCCATGCCGTGAAACTCGACTATTTGCAAGTCACTACGGGAATGGGTGTCAAGTCTGTGGCTTGTATCGGATTGGACATCGCCGGTGAGAAGTTCGAAGCCTCGGCCAGCGGAAATGGTCCTGTGGATGCCGCCATATCGGCATTGAAGAACATCATCAAACGTCAGATGGTGCTGAAAGAATTCACCATACAGGCCATCAGCAAGGGGTCGGACGATGTGGGCAAGGTGCACATGCAAGTGGAATACGACGGACATGTGTATTACGGTTTTGGAGCCAATACCGATATCGTGACGGCTTCCGTGGAAGCTTATATTGATTGTATCAACAAATTTAAAAAATAAATATCCAAGACGACAATGGCAAATACTCTGTTTGACAAAATTTGGGATAAACACGTCGTACAGTACGTGGAAGACGGGCCGCAACAACTGTACATCGACAGGCTTTACTGTCATGAGGTGACCAGTCCGCAGGCTTTCGCCGGCATGCGTGCCCGAGGCTTGAAATGTTTCCGTCCCGACCATATTTATTGTATGCCGGATCATAATACTCCGACGCACGACCAAGATAAGCCGATAGAGGACCCTGTCAGCAAGACACAGGTGGACACGTTGGCCAAGAATGCGGCTGATTTCGGTTTGACCCACTTCGGCATGATGAACCCGAAGAACGGCATCATCCATGTGGTGGGGCCGGAGCGCGGCCTCTCGTTGCCCGGCATGACGATTGTGTGCGGCGATTCCCACACGTCTACACATGGAGCCATGGGAGCCGTGGCTTTCGGCATCGGAACGTCCGAAGTGGAGATGGTGATGGCATCCCAGTGCATCTTGCAGCAAAAGCCCAAATCCATGCGCATTAATGTGGAAGGCGAATTGGGGAAGGGGGTGACAGCCAAAGACGTGGCGCTTTATCTGATGTCGCAGTTGACGACTTCGGGGGCTACCGGTTATTTTGTGGAATATGCCGGTTCCGTAGTGCGTAATTTGTCCATGGAAGGACGTTTGACGCTGTGTAACCTTTCTATTGAAATGGGTGCCCGTGGCGGTTTCATTGCTCCGGACGAGGTGACTTTCGAGTACATCAAAGGGCGCGAATATGCTCCGAAGGGCGAAGCTTGGGACAAAGCCGTGGCCTACTGGAAGACCTTGAAGAGTGGGGAAGATGCCGTGTTCGACAAAGAACTGACCTTCAATGCGGCGGACATTGAACCTCGTATCACATACGGGACGAATCCGGGTATGGGCATCGGCATTACGGAAAGTGTACCGGCGATAGACACGGTGCCTGAAGCCGGGCGGGTGTCATACCTGAAGTCCTTGGATTATATGGGTTTCCAACCGGGCGAGAAGCTGTTGGGTAAACCGGTGGATTATGTATTCCTCGGGGCATGTACCAACGGGCGCATCGAGGATTTCCGCGCTTTTGCTTCCATTGTGAAAGGACGTAAGAAGGCAGACCATGTGGTGGCGTGGTTGGTGCCCGGTTCATGGATGGTGGCCGACCAGATTAAGGCCGAAGGTTTGGACAAGGTGTTTGAGGAGGCTGGCTTTGCGCTCCGTCAGCCCGGCTGTTCGGCCTGTTTGGCTATGAATGACGACAAGATTCCGGCAGGGAAATTGTCCGTGTCTACTTCCAACCGTAATTTTGAAGGACGTCAAGGTCCCGGTGCGCGTACGGTTTTGGCCAGTCCGTTGGTGGCCGCAGCCGCAGCCGTGACAGGAGTGATAACCGATCCGCGAACATTAATGTAATAGAGCTATGAAACAGAAATTCAATATCATAACAAGTACATGTGTGCCTCTTCCTTTGGAGAATGTGGATACCGACCAGATTATTCCGGCACGCTTCTTGAAAGCCACGACAAGAGAAGAGAGCTTTTTCGGCGAGAACCTGTTCCGTGACTGGCGTTACAATGCCGATGGGACGGTGAACAAGGATTTTGTATTGAATAACCCTACTTACGGGGGAGAGATTCTTGTGGCCGGGAAGAACTTCGGTAGTGGTTCCAGTCGCGAACATGCGGCTTGGGCAATAGCCGGTTACGGTTTCCGGGTCGTTATCAGCAGTTTTTTTGCCGACATCCACAAGAACAACGAGTTGAACAACTTTGTGTTGCCAGTGGTGGTCAGCGAGGACTTCTTGGCCGAATTGTTTGCTTCCATCGAAGCCGACCCGAAGATGCAGGTAGAGGTGGATTTGCCGAATCAGACGGTGACCAATAAAGCCACGGGGCGCAGTGAGAAGTTCGAAATCAACGGATACAAGAAATATTGTTTGATGAATGCGCTCGACGACATCGACTTCCTGTTGGAAAACAAGGGAAAGATAGAGGATTGGGAGCGTTGTAACGCCTGATGAGGATGAAAGCGAATCCTGTGAAGATAGAAATCATGGACACGACCTTGCGCGACGGGGAACAAACCAGTGGCGTAAGTTTCGTGCCGCATGAAAAGTTGATGATAGCCCGTGCGCTGTTGCAGGACCTGAACGTGGATCGCATAGAGGTGGCTTCGGCTCGGGTATCCGAGGGGGAGGTGGATGCAGTGCGTAGCATTTGCCAGTGGGCGCGCCAGACCGGGCGGCTCCACCGGGTGGAAGTTTTGGGGTTTGTAGACGGACACGCTTCTTTGGATTGGATTCATGCTTGCGGGTGTAAAAACATCAATTTGTTGTGTAAGGGTTCGGAAAACCATTGTACGAACCAGTTGAAGAAAACGTTGGAGCAGCACGTGGCCGACATCCGTCGTTCTTTGGATTATGCCGAAGAACTGGGCATTGCCGTAAACGTCTATCTGGAAGACTGGAGCAATGGCATGAAGCATTCGCCGGACTATGTCTTTGCATTGATGGATGCTTTGAAAGATACGAAAATCCGGCGTTTCATGTTGCCGGATACGTTGGGCATCCTGAATCCTTTGGATTTGTTGGGTTACATCCGCAAGATGGTGAAACGCTATCCGGGCTTGCACTTCGACTTCCATGCCCATAACGATTACGACTTGGCCATTTCCAACGTGCTGGCTGCCGTGTTGGGCGGTTGCCGGGGTATCCATACCTCGGTCAACGGCTTGGGCGAACGGGCAGGGAATGCCCCGTTGGCCAGTGTGCAGGCGATATTGAAAGACCAGTTCAATGCACAGACAGGCATCGACGAGAGCCGGTTGAACGAAGTGAGCCGGATGGTGGAAAGCTATTCCGGCATCCCTATTCCGCCCAACCGTCCGATTACGGGCGAGAGTGTGTTTACGCAGGTGGCCGGTGTGCATGCCGACGGGGACAACAAGGCCAACCTTTATTGCAACGACCTTTTGCCCGAGCGTTTCGGCCGTAAGCGGGAGTATGCCTTGGGCAAAAACAGCGGGAAGGCCAATATCCTCAAGAACTTGGAGGAATTGGGTTTGGAATTGTCACCCGAACAGACCCGCAAAGTGACGGAACGTATCATTGAGTTGGGCGATAAGAAAGAGTTGGTGACGCAGGAGGACTTGCCTTATATCGTGTCCGATGTGCTGAAGCATGATACCGTGGAGGAGCATGTCCGGCTGTTGAGTTATATGGTCACCACGGCGTACGGCCTGAAACCGATGGCGCAGGTAAAGTTGGAAATCAACGGGGAGGCGTACGAAGAGAATGCTTCCGGCGACGGCCAGTTCGACGCATTCATGCGGGCTGCCCGCCATATTTATAAGAACCGCCTTTCGCGGAAGTTCCCGTGGCTGGCCAATTACAGTGTGAGTATTCCGCCGGGTGGTCGGACGGATGCTTTGGTACAGGCTGTCATTACGTGGAACTGGAACGGGAAGGTATATCGTACGCGCGGTCTGGATGCCGACCAGACGGAAGCTGCCATCAAGGCCACGGTGAAGTTGCTGAACCTCATCGAGGGAGATTATAAGGACTTGGAGAGTCATGTTTGATGATTGAAATAACGAATATAAACTGAATATTATGGATTTAAAGATTGCCGTATTGCCGGGCGATGGCATAGGCCCCGAGATTTCGGAACAAGGAGTCGCAGTGATGAATGCCGTATGCGAGAAGTTCTGCCATCATGCAAGTTATCAATATGCACTTTGCGGTGCGGAAGCCATTGACAAAGTAGGCGACCCGTTCCCCGAGGAAACGTTTAAAGTCTGCATGGATGCTGATGCCGTGTTGTTTTCTGCCGTGGGAGACCCTAAGTTCGACAATGACCCCACGGCCAAGGTACGCCCCGAACAAGGACTTTTGGCCATGCGCAAGAAGTTAGGTTTGTTTGCCAATATCCGTCCGGTGGAGACTTTTGATTGTTTGATTCACAAGTCGCCATTGAAGGACGAGTTAGTGCGCGGTGCAGACTTCATTTGTATCCGCGAACTGACCGGCGGCATGTATTTCGGAGAGAAGTATCAAGATGATGACAAGGCATACGATACGAACGCTTATACACGTCCGGAAATCGAACGTATCCTCCGCGTGGCTTACGAATATGCGATGCGTCGCCGCAAGCACCTGACGGTGGTAGACAAAGCCAATGTGTTGGCATCGAGCCGATTGTGGCGTCAGGTAGCCAAGGAGATGGCTCCGCAGTATCCTGAAGTGGAGACCGATTATATGTTTGTGGACAATGCCGCCATGCGTATGATTCAAGACCCGCGTTTCTTTGATGTAATGGTGACGGAGAATACTTTCGGCGACATCCTGACCGACGAAGGCTCTTGTATCACCGGTTCCATGGGCTTGTTGCCGTCGGCTTCTACGGGTGAGCATACGCCTGTGTTTGAACCTATTCATGGTTCCTGGCCGCAAGCCAAGGGACAGAACATAGCCAATCCTTTGGCCCAGATTCTTTCCGTGGCTATGCTGTTCGAGTACTTTGACTTGAAGGAAGAAGGCGCATTGATACGCAAGGCTGTGAATGCTTCTTTGGATGCCAATGTACGTACGCCGGAAATTCAGGTAGAAGGCGGGGAGCGTTACGGAACGACGGAAGTCGGGCAGTGGATTGTGGATTACATCAAGAAAGCCTGATACCGGAGGTTTCGGCCACGATAGGCCGGATTCTCTGAATGTTACGAACAAAGAAGGACTGTCGATATGCTGGAAAATGGCATGTCGGCAGTCCTTTTTCTTATGAGAAGTGACTGTTTTTGGTCTATTTCTCGGCAAATATGAGGCGGAATCTTTTTTAATACCTATATTTGCGTAAGGAATACACCTTGATTGTACGTAACGATTCTTTATGGACCAAAAAAGGAGGGCAAGATGAAAAAATGGATATTCATGGCGAGTTTATGTCTGGTGACGATAGCTACACAGGCGCAGTCATATAAGGAATATGTACGGAAAGCCTTGGACGCAATGTCCACGGACAGTACGGAAGTGGCGGAGAGGCTTTTTCGCGAGGCGATGCGTGTGGAGCCAGCCCAACGTTCCAATGCAATGATATACTACCAGATAGGCCGTATGCAGGAGCATCGTGGAAAGTTGGAAAAAGCCTTGGATAGTTATACCATGGGGCTGAACGTGGCTCCCCACGTCCTGCCGTTGCGTATGGCCCGGGCCAAGCTCTACATGCAGTTGGGCAACAAGGAGAAGGCTTTGGTGGATTATAGCGATGTGTTGGACTGGAAGGCAGACGAGCAGGAAGCACTTTTCATGCGTGCGTATATCTATACCGAGCAACGGCTCTACAAGAAAGCGCGTACGGATTACGAGGCTTTGCTCAAACTGAATCCGGCATATGAAGAGGCTCGTATCGGTCTGGTACTGTTGAATGAGAAAGACAACCGTCCGCGGGAGGCCATGGAGCAGATCAATGCCATGGTGGCCGCCGCGCCGGACCATGCCATCCTGTATGCTGTCCGTGCCGGTTTGGAACAGACGCGCAAGCAATACGAAGCGGCCGAGGCGGATTTCACGAAAGCGATTTCTTTGGAACCGAAGAATATCGATTATTTGCTCAACCGTGCCGCGCTCTATATCGAGACGAAGCGGAAGAAAGAAGCCCGTTCCGATTTGGACAAAGCCATGGAGTTAGGGGCTAATCCCGAAGATGTGGCTTCCATGCGGCACGAACTGAGATGAGTTTTGCTTTATTTCGTTTCATCGCAAAGGTACTAATTTTTTGTTTTTATAGAAAAACATCGAAATGTTTGCAGTACGGCAGAAAAAACATTATCTTTGCAATAACAATTTCCGCCACGCCTCTTTACAATGCGTACCAGGGCGGAACTTATTTTTTATACACCTATGGAAACATATACTAAGCAGCCCATAAGTATTGTCGACCAAATGGAAATGTTGAAAAACAGGGGACTTCTGTTTGATGATGAGCAAGCGGCAGTTGAATGCTTGAAAATCATTAGTTATTTTCGTTTGGCTAATTATTGGAAACCTATGGAAAGCGATAAAGTGAACCATGTATTTAAGCCTAAAAGTAAGTTTGAGAACGTAGTAACCTTGTATAATTTTGACAAAGAATTGCGTACCCTCATTTTTTCAGCGATACAAAGCATCGAGATAGCTCTCCGCACTAAAGTTATCCAAATAGTATCATCAAACTGTGGTGCATTTTGGTTTGCTGATAAATCATTGTTCTCCAACACAACAATCTTTTCTAAATGCCTCTCCAATATAGAGGAAGAACTGAAACGCTCAAAAGAAGATTTTTTGATTGAACATTTTGCCAAGTACGATAACCCACCCTATCCACCTGCGTGGAAAACTTTGGAAGTGTCATCATTCGGAACGCTCTCAAAGCTATATTGCAATTTGGTAGATAACAACCTTAAGAAGCAGATTGCAAGAGAATTTGGTTTACCCCAGCACTTATATCTTGAAAGTTGGATAAAAAGTTTGTCTGTGTTGCGTAATTGCATAGCACACCATGCCCGTATATGGAACAGGAAATATCCATGGAAGCCACAACTACCTAAGAAACTACAAAATCCTTGGATTCAAGACAAGGCTATATCACAGGAAAAGCTATATGCTCAATTATGTTGTATGGCTTATCTGTTGGATGCAATTTGCCCCAACAATGGCTTCAAAAAGAATTTGAAAGTACTCTTGTCAGAATACTCTATTGTTGATGCTGCTGCGATGGGATTTCCAAAGTTATGGTATAACGAACCGCTTTGGAAATAGAATGGATTTCATAAATTAACTGTTTTTCTGTTTCTATAATGGTTGCAGTAACCATGACGGGACATGCCCGTCAAGGTCTCATGTGGTAAAGAATAAGCACCGTATCGCCCTCTTTTAAGGCTTCCTCTATGGCTTGTCCGGCTTTCCGGAAGCCGCATTCCACCAATTCCGCATAAGAGTCGTAATCGGAAATGGAGCTTACGAACATCCCATCGTGGCTGGCAATGGCTCCCAAGAAAACGTTGCGGCAGTCGTCCGGGTTGTTGCGGCAGAACACGTTTTTCCGGCAGTCGTACAAGTAAGGTGAGGAATATTCCGGGCCAGTGATGAGGAAAGCGATGTACCCTTGGACGAACACCGGTGTGGCTGCCAGATAATTGGCCGTGCTGAGGATGAAGCGGTCGTGGTCGGCACGTTCTTCCGCCGTCAACTTGTTTTCAAACTCTATCGCTATATGGGTGTATTTCTCGGGATTGTCGATGTCGAAAACGGTCACGCCGTCGAACCACAGTGAAGAGAAATAAATGTGGTTTTCGTCTGTGGTGAAAAATGTCGGCTGTCCCAGCGGGGCACTGTACGTTTCGTCGTATTCCAACAGTCCTTTCCGGATACGGAAATCCTTGTCGGCGATAAAGATGTGGTAAGGCTGCTGCTCCTCTTTCAACCGGCCTCCCTTCATCGGGACGAACGCCAACAGGAATTCTCCGTTGGCCATCGCCTCGACGTCCCATGCCGTGACGGTCAAGGGCTTCCGGTCTTTGTAAGCCCCGGTGCGGCTTTCGTAGAGAAGGACCGCGCGGCGGGTATTGTCTATCACGTAAATGTAGTCTTTATCCACCGTGAAACACCCGAAGTCCTGATATTCCCCTTCGCCATGCCCGAAGCGGTCGATGACGAAAGCCACCGTTCCGTCCGTCTTGAAAACCACGATTTTGCGGTTCCGTATGTCAGCGATATAAATCAGACCGTTTCTGAAATACATTTTGTCTATGGAGCTTAATACCGATTTTGCGGTGGATTGCAAGGGGAGGTAGCTTACCGAGTCCACTTCTTCGGCTATGAAGTGGCACTTGTTTTCTGAGAAGTGCAAGGTCTGTGCGAAGTCTAATTCCGGTTCTTTTTTACTTGGGGTGCAGGCCGTAAGAAAGGCCATGAACAGGCAAAAAATAATGCTGTTTTGTTTTTTCATGGGTTGAATGTATTTTTTGAATATTGCAAATTTAATGGATTTTTCCGATGCAAGAAGTAAACGGTTCTTAAATCCAGGCTAAGATCCCATTTTTGTCAGAATGTCAAAGTACCTCTTGCGAGAATGCGTTATTTCGGTCCGAGGGTGGACGCTGATGGAAATATGCGAGTCTTGCGAAGGATACCCCGTGACACTTTGACCGCTTGTTCCACGTATGTGGCTGCCTTTCTGAACGGACGGAAAGCCGGTTCGGCGCAGATGTCCGGAACGTGTGTAAGCATAAGGGGCTGTTTGCCTGACATACGGCTTTTCGGATTTTGACAACGTCGGTCCTTCAAATAGAGGAAAAACCACCTGTTTCAGCATGTTTTCATTTCGTTTTCAAATGGCTGTTTCGCCATTGTGCGGAGAACTTTGCCACGACAACCGGAGGAAAAAAATATTTTTTCAGCCGAACGAAAAATCATTCTCTTGAGATTGGAACGCCTTTGGCGTGAAAAAACATTAAAACTAAGTCTCAAATGTGTTTTTATGTAAATAAATGGAGGCGAAAAATACATGGAGTGCGCGTGGATTTCTAATTTTGTTATCCTTGAAACGGAAGCATTGCTTACATTTTGTCAGGAGGAGCACGGTGTTGGAAGCGAACGAGCAAGGGCCGGGGCGGGTTTGAAAGCCGGTTTTCTTAGGCAGAAAAACATAAGGACAAAAGAGGTCTGTGCCGACAAAAACATTCTGTTCTTTTGTCCGGTCTGTTGTGGGGTACGGGTAGAAAGAGCGGCCGGAGGCATAACAGGAAAGCCCCGTCCTATAGGCGGGAAAGGCCGAAAGGACGGGGCTGTGCCCGAGCCTTAAGGGGCTGGCTCAGGCATTTGCTTATGAAACAGATTTTATTTTTTGCGTACGATGGTCTGTGCGCGGTCGGGACCTACGGACAGAATCGTAATCGGAGTCTCCAATTCCGTTTCGAGGAAACGGATATAGTCCTTGAAAGCTTGCGGGAACTGGCTCTCGTCCGTCATGTGCGACAAGTCTTCCTTCCAACCCGGAAGTTCCTTGTAGACGGCTTCACAGCCTTCCGTCTCGAAAGGCATGTCTTCCATCACCACGCCGTCTTTCTTATAGGCCACGCATGCCTTGATGGTATCGAACCCGTCGAGCACGTCGCTTTTCATCATGATGAGCTGCGTCACGCCGTTGATCATGATGGCATATTTCAATGCCACCAAATCCACCCAGCCGCAACGGCGGTTGCGTCCCGTTACGGCACCGTATTCGTGTCCTACTTCGCGGAGCGTGTCGCCTGTCTCGTCGAACAGCTCTACGGGGAACGGTCCCGAGCCTACGCGTGTGCTGTATGCCTTAAAAATACCGAACACTTCGCGGATGTCCGTCGGACCTACGCCCAGTCCCGTGCATACGCCTCCACTGGTGGTATTGGAAGAACTGACGAAAGGATAGGTGCCGTGGTCGATGTCGAGCATGGTGCCTTGAGCGCCTTCGGCCAACACGTTCTTGCCTTCTTTCAGGTAACGGTTGATTTCGATTTCCGTGTCTGTCAGGTGGAAACCGCGCAAGTATTCCACGCCCTCCAACCAGAGTTTTTCTTCGTCCGTGATGTCGTAGTCCGTATAGTGTAAGTCTTTCAGTATCTGCTCGTGGCGGGCTTTCAGAGCCGCAT
>UMLB01034856.1_pt1 | contig 20805 bp, 23 predicted proteins | sample 1966481 | NCBI WGS metagenome assembly UMLB01 (sample SAMEA4836192, study PRJEB28245) | human gut metagenome | biome: gut microbiome; material: fecal sample | place: Denmark | collected 2008 | reverse complement strand
CGGAACACCCCTCCCTGCCTCTGGCCCAGCGGAGCGTCTTTGCTTGTTTGCGGCAAGCAGGAACTTTCCCCGCGGAGCGCGATGCATTTTAAATCGTCCCGCCTGCGGCGCAGTCCGCCTCCTCCTCTTCCACCATCCGCTCATAGTCGGCGGTAAAAAGGCGCTGGGGCAAAGCGCTGGTCATGGCAAGGGCGGCGTTCCACTGCTCCTCGTCCGTCAGCTCCCCGCTCACCGGCGGAAAGTGCGCCAGAATGGCGTCCAGCTCCTGCTGCACCCGCTTTGCCACCCAGATGCCGCGGTCGGTCAGGTAAATTTTACCGTAGTACTCCTTTACGATCATGCCCTGCTCCATGAGCAGGTTCAAAATGCGCACCACCGAGGGTTTTGTCACCCCCAGCTTTTCCGCAATGCTGCGGGAGCTGATGTCCAGATGGGTGCGGCTTACCTCGTAGATGGCCAGCAGATAGCGCAGATGCGCTGCGGTCAGCTGCATACCGGTCACTCTCCTTTTTACGCGCCGGGGCCTGCCCGGTGTTATCATAAGCTAACTTTATTTCACTTAAAAAAGGAGCGCGAGCCGAGAGTTTCAGCCCGCGCTCCTTGCGGTTCAGTGCTTATTAGTTCAATGCTCAGTGGCAGCCCTTGCAGTGGCTGCAATCGCCGCCGCAGCTGCAGCCGCCGCCGTGCTTGTGGGTGTGCCATACGACCCAGCCCAGCGCGCCGAACACCAGCGCTGCCACGATGATGGTGGGCAGATTAAAGTTTGTTGCAATAAATTCCATCATACAGCATACACCCTTTCGTTTCTATCAGATACGGGAAGTATCCAGCTTTACTTCGTTGTTGTCGGCGTACTTGTTGGGGCGCACCAGCAGGTAGATAAACGCTGCCAGCACCACAACAGCCACCACGGTGAACAGGCCGAAGTGCACCTCGCCGGTGATAAGGCCGCCCAGCTGATACACCACCAGCGCTGCGCAGTAGGCCAGTGCGCACATATAGCCGATGGCAAAGGCCGTCCACTTGCCGTTGTTCATCTCGCGCTTGATGGCGCCCATAGCAGCGAAGCAGGGAGCGCACAGCAGGTTGAAGATCATGAAGGCGTAAGCGGACAGAGCGGTGTAGTCCTGTGCGACCGCTGCCCAGATCTCGTCGCCGTTCTCGGAAAGCTCGCCGCCGAAGTGGTACAGCACACCGAAGGTGCCAACCACGTTCTCCTTTGCAATCAGGCCGGAGACGCTTGCCACAGTGGCCTTCCAGTTGCCGAAGCCCAGAGGTGCAAAGATCCATGCGACCTTGGTAGCGATAGCAGCCAGCACGGAGTTGTCCTGATCCTCGACCATACCGAAGGCACCGTTCTCGAAGCCGAAGCCCTGCATAAACCACAGCACAACGGTAGCGAGCAAAATCACAGAGCCTGCGCGCTTGATGAAGGACCAGCCGCGCTCCCAAGTTGCCCGCAGCACGTTGCCCCATGCGGGCACATGGTAGGCGGGCAGCTCCATGACGAAGGGAGCGGGATCACCTGCGAAGAGCTTGGTCTTTTTCAGCATGATGCCGGAGCAGATGATGGCTGCCATGCCGATGAAGTAGGCAGACACTGCCACCAGCGAAGAGCCGCCGAACATTGCACCGGCGATCAGGCCGATGATGGGCATCTTTGCGCCGCAGGGGATGAAGCAGGTGGTCATGATGGTCATGCGGCGGTCACGCTCGTTCTCGATGGTACGGCTTGCCATAACGCCCGGCACGCCGCAGCCGGTGCCCACCAGCACCGGGATGAAGCTCTTACCGGAAAGGCCGAACTTGCGGAAGATACGGTCCATGATAAAGGCCACGCGGGACATATAGCCCACGTCCTCCAGAATGGACAGCAGGAAGAACAGCACCAGCATCTGGGGCACAAAGCCCAGCACCGCGCCCACACCGGCCACGATGCCGTCCATGATCAGGCCGTACAGCCAGCCCGCCACGCCGATGCTCTCCAAAAAGCCGCCCAGTGCGTTCGGTACGATCTCACCGAACAGCACATCGTTGGTCCAGTCGGTGGCAAAGGTACCGATGGCCCAGCCGCCGTCCGCAATGGAGGTGCCCATGGACAGGGAGTACATCAGGTACATCACCACTGCAAAGATGGGCAGTGCCAGCACACGGTTGGTAACGATCCGGTCGATCTTATCGGAAACGGTCAGGTGCTCCACGCGGGCCTTCTTCTTGACAGCCTTGCCCACCACGGTGTTGATGTAGGCATAGCGCTGGTTGGTGATGATGCTCTCGGCGTCATCGTCCATCTCTTTTTCGCAGTCCTGAATGTGCTCGTCGATGTGATCCATCAGGGCCTTGTCCAGCTTCAGCTCATCCTGCACCTTGTCGTCGCGCTCGAACAGCTTGACGGCGTACCAGCGCAGGAAGCGGTCATCCACCTTGCCCTGAATGCTCTCCTCGATGTGAGCAATGGCGTGCTCCACACTGCCGGTGAACACATGGGGCAGCTCGCCGGTCTTGCCGGCCTTGGCAGCTGCCACCGCAGCCTTGGCGGCGGCCTCGGTGCCCTCGCCCTTCAGTGCGCTGATCTCCACCGCCTGACAGCCCAGCTCTGCGCTCAGCTTCTTCAGGTCGATCTTATCGCCGTTCTTGCGCACCAGATCGATCATGTTCACAGCCATGACCACCGGGATGCCCAGCTCGATCAGCTGGGTGGTCAGGTAGAGGTTGCGCTCGATGTTGGTGCCGTCGATGATGTTCAGGATGGCGTCGGGCTTCTCCTTCACAAGGTAAGTACGGGAGACCACCTCTTCCAGCGTGTAGGGGGACAGCGAGTAGATGCCGGGCAGATCCTGAATGACAACGTCCTTGTCGCCCTTGAGTTTGCCTTCCTTTTTTTCCACGGTCACGCCGGGCCAGTTGCCCACGTACTGGTTGGAGCCGGTCAGGTTGTTGAACAGGGTCGTTTTGCCGCAGTTCGGGTTGCCGGCCAGTGCAATTTTAATGCTCATTGCGGATACCTTTCCTCCCTTTGGTCTTATCAGACTACTTCGATCATCTCAGCGTCGGCCTTGCGCACGCTCAGCTCGTAGTTGCGCACGGTCAGCTCCATGGGGTCGCCCAGCGGCGCCACCTTGCGCACATAGATCTGCACCCCCTTGGTGATGCCCATATCCATGATGCGGCGCTTCACCGGGCCTTCGCCGTGCAGCCGTGCCACGGTGGCGGTCTCGCCCACCTTTACGTCTTTCAGTGTTTTCATCGTACTCGTTCCTCCCTTGCAGTATTTCATGCAGCACCGGGAAGGCGCTGCCTCAGTCCACCATGATGCGGCTTGCCATGGTCTTATCCAGTGCCAGCCGGCTCTGCTTGACCTGCACGATCAGGTTGCCCGCGATCTCGTTGACCACGGTCACCTCGCTGCCAACCACGAACCCCAGCTCGGCCAGGTGCAGCCGCACCTCGTCCTTGCCGCTGATCCTGCGGATGGTGACGGTCTCGCCTGCTTTTGTCATCGTCAAAGGCATCATCGCTGTGCTCCCCTTCCATAAAAATGATGTGATGCTGCGGTGGTTAGTCAGCCGTAACTATCAGCGTAGATAGTTTACCGCTGCTAACCCCGACTTGTCAATAGATTTTTCATATCTCATAGTTAGTTTATATGAACAAACAAATTTTATGCCGGAACCGGCCCACATTTTTATCAAAATCATCAATGACTAACTCCATTTCTTGAGTTAAAGTTAGCCAATGTTTACATTTTCAGGGGGTCGTTTTGCGGTTTTATAGGGCAGGGTGACGGAGAAACACGACCGCCCGGCGCAGGGGTCAAAGCTGCACCGGGCGGTCATGCGTAAAAAGGAGGATCGCTCTCTCCTGTGTCGGAAGCATAGGAGAGTTGCCAGGATAAAAGAGAGTATTTGAAAAGAGAATATCAATTTTTCAGGCGGCCACTGCCAGCTTTAGAATGGGCGTGCCGCTGTGGAACAGCCGCAGGTACACCGCCGTGCACTTGGCCAGCTGGTCAAAGTGCTGCTGGGCGGCGGCGGGGTCGCCGTAGGACTTCCAGCACCCGCAGCAGGTAAAGCACTTGCCCCGGTGGCGGATAAAGCCCACCACATCCTCCAGCGGATAGCCCAGAAATACCCCGATCTCGTGGGGAAAATCCGCCGCCTCCGCCGCGCAGCACAGCCGCAGGCTGAGCTGGTCCAGCAGCGCGTTGCAGTCCGCTGCATCTTCCGGCAGACGGTAGCCCTCCCGGGCTAAAAAGCCGCGCACAGCGGCATCTGCCAGCACCGTTTGCAGCTTGGCGGCGCGGTAGACGTACACCAGATACTGCCGGGTGGCAATGCACCCCCGCAGCACCCGCACCTGCAGGCCCTTGGGGTTCAGCTGGGCGTTCCAGCCCGCCACCCGCCGGGCAAGGTCGGCACGGTTTCGCGTTTCGTAGCGGAACAGCCCCGCAGGCTTCAGCCCCGCCAGTACCGGGGCACATTGTTCGATCATTACGGTCTCAAAATCACGCTCCATGGCGGTTCTCCTTTGGCGGCGGTGTCGGGGTCAGTGTGCCCCGGATGCCGGGCGGTTATAAGTAAGGCGCAGCTAACCGTTACCCCAAAAAAGAAGCGGCACACCCGGTCTGCGGGCGCTGCCGGTGGGGTCTCACGCGGTTAGTTGTTTCTAACGCCAGTAGTGTACCACAACGCAGCGGGCTGTGTCAAGCCCTTCCGGCAAAAAAGTTATTTATGGCAAACCACGCCCGCGCTACCCTTCCGGCGGCGGTTATGGTATAATCGGGGTATTATCGGGTCTGCCCCTTGGGGCGCACCCTGCCAAGGAGGTTCACCCCATGCCCACACCCATCACCGCGTCTACCCTGTCTGCGCTGCTTAGCGCCGCGCTGGCGCAAAAGCCCACCCGCCCGCTGGTGCTGGCGCTGGACGGCCGCTGCGGCAGCGGCAAGACCACCCTTGCCAACGCACTGGCGGCGCAGCTGCCCGGCTGCACCCTGCTGCGCACGGATGATTTCTACCTGCCGCCCGCCCGGCGCAGCCCGGACTGGGCGCACACCCCCTGCGCCAACATGGACCTTACCCGTCTGCGGGACGAAGCCCTGCGCCCTGCCTACGCGGGGCAGCCCGTGGCCTACCGGGCGTACAGCTGCCGGCAGGGGGCTTATCTGCCCCCGGCACAGCTGCCCGCGCAGCCGCTGGTGATCTTAGAGGGCAGTTACAGCCACCACCCGCTGCTGCGCCCCTACGAGACGCTGCGGGTGTTCGTGACCTGCACCAAGACCGAGCAGACCCGGCGCTTACAGGCGCGGGAGGGCGCACGCTACGCGGATTTTGCCGCCCGGTGGGTGCCGCTGGAGGAGGGCTATTTTGCGCAGTATGGCATAGCCGAAAGCGCGGATTTTGTGGTGGACACCACCCAAGGCGGGACGATTTGAAATGCGCGCCGCGTTGCTCTGCGCATAAATAGCGGAAAGAATATTTATAATTTCGGAATAGCGGAGCGTCTGCGGACGCTCCGCTATTCCATTTTCACGGGGAGGGGTCGTAACGGGAATGACAGCAAAAAACTCCCCCTGCACCGTGAGATGCAGAGGGAGTTTAAATTTACAGGCTGTTACTTATTCTTGTACATATCCTGATAGTAGTTCTGGTAGTCGCCGCTGGTGACGTGGTCCATCCACTCCTGATGGTTCAGGTACCAGTCAATGGTCAGCACGATGCCCTTTTCAAAGGGAGTTTCGGGGTACCAGCCCAGATCGTTCTTGATCTTGGTGGGGTCGATGCCGTAGCGGCGGTCGTGGCCCAGACGGTCGGCAACGTGCTTGATCAGCTCCTCGCTGATGCCCTCGTCCTGCAGACGGTCGTGCAGCTGGTTGATGATGGTCTTGACGATGAAGATGTTGGGGCGCTCGTTGTGGCCGCCCACGTTGTACACCTCGCCGATCTTGCCGCCGTTTGCCACCATATCAATGGCCTTGCAGTGATCCTCCACATACAGCCAGTCGCGGATCTGCATACCATCGCCGTAGACGGGCAGCTGCTTGTGGTGCTTGACGTTGTTGATCATCAGGGGGATCAGCTTCTCCGGGAACTGGTAGGGGCCGTAGTTGTTGGAGCAGCGGGTGATGTTCACCGGCATGCCGTAGGTGTCGTGGAAGGCCATGACGAACATATCGGCGCTGGCCTTGGAGGAGGAGTAGGGGCTGTGGGGGCACAGCGGCGTGGTCTCCATAAAGAAGCCGTCTGCACCCAGAGCGCCGTACACCTCATCGGTGGACACCTGCAGGTACTTCTTGCCCTCTTTCCAAGTCTTGGCATCGGCGTCGTACCATGCCTCCTTTGCGCGCTGCAGCAGGTTGACGGTGCCCATCACGTTGCTCTGCACAAAAATCTCGGGGTTCTTGATGGAGCGGTCCACATGGCTCTCGGCGGCAAAGTTGATGACGTAGTCAAAATCGTACTTTGCAAACAGGCTCTCCACCAGCTCCTTGTCGCAGATGTCGCCCTGCACGAACACATGGCGGGGGTCGCCCTCCACGTCCTTCAGGTTTTCCAGATTGCCCGCGTAGGTCAGCTTATCCAGATTGACCAGCAGGATCTCCGGGTATTTCTTGAGCATATAGTGCACAAAGTTGGAACCGATAAAACCGGCACAGCCGGTGATCAGATAGGTTTTCATAGGTCAGTATCCCTCTTTATTTATTTGTTGTTGTTCCCGGACTGCGGGCGGGCTGCGGCGCGGGCGCGTTCCTCCTCGGCGCAGCAGTGCTTTGCCACAAGGTAGAGGTTCTTGTTCATGCTGTTCATGGTCTTGCCCATGGCCTTGGTGTATGCCTCCAGCCCTTTGTTCATGCTGTGAAGCTCCTCGTAGGTGGCTTGGGTGTACCGTGCCAGACCCGCGCTCATGTTGCTGAGCTCCTTGTGAGTGGCCTCGGTATGCTCCACCAGCTCCGCGAAGGCGTACAGCGCCCATGCAAGAAACATCTGCAAGACCCAGAACACCACGGCGACCACCAGCCCCAGCACGATGGCTGAAAACCGACTAAAGGGCTTCAGCATTTCATGGACCGCGCCGCACAGCATGGATGCAAGCACAAAGGCCAGCACACACTGCACCTTTGCAAGGATCTTTAATATCTTGACAGATCTGCCAAAAATCGCATCAAACATGATACATCCTCAGTTCTTCCGCAGGGGGGATTTTCAGTTTTTTCTCAGCCCTTCATGCCATTTTCGCCGTCCCAGTGGGCAAAGAAGCAGGCCAGCGCATCCTTCCAGTCGCGGACATCGTTGCCCACGGTGCAGCGCAGCATCCGGTTGTCCAGTGCGCTCCACTTGGGGCGGTCGGCGCTGTCCGGGTGCTTTGCCTTGTACTCCTCGCTGGTGCAGGGGGCAACGGTAGCGTCCACACCGGAAAGGCGGATGATCTCGGCAGCAAAATCGTACCAGGAGCAGATGCCCTCGCCGGTGCAGTGGTACAGGCCGTACTCGTGGGTCACGCACAGCTGCAAGATCTCGTGGGCAAGGTCGGCAGCGTTGGTGGGGTTGCCGCACTGGTCGTTGACCACTTCCAGCTTGCCGAACTTTTTGCCCGCATTCACGATGGTCTTGACAAAGTTTTTGCCGTAGTAGCTGTACAGCCACGCGGTGCGCACGATGAAGTGGCGGTGGCAGAACCGCTCCACATACTTTTCGCCCATGAGCTTGGTGGAGCCGTAGGCGCTGATGGGCCCGGGCAGGGTGGCTTCATCCTGCGGGATGCCGCCGTTCTCCCGGCCGGAGAACACATAGTCGGTGGAAACGTGCACCAGCCGTGCGCCGGTCTTTTCGGCAGCCTGCGCCAGATTGCGGGGGCCAAGGGCATTTGCCTTAAAGGCATCGTCGTGGTGCACCTCGCACCCATCCACGTTGGTGTAGGCGGCGCAGTTGATGATGATATCCGGGCGGTTGCGCCGCACGAACTCATCCACCATCCTGTAATTGGAGATATCCAGCTCCGGCAGATCCACCGGGATCACCGTAGCGTTGAGCAGCTTTTCGGGGATGGGGCCCAGCTCGCTGCGGCCCTCCTGCAGCTGCTTGAGCAGCTCTGTGCCCAGCTGCCCCTTGCAGCCTGTGACAATGATTTTCATACCAATGTGCCTTTCCTTATGCTTAGTAGCGCAGCTTGCCGTCGGCCACGTTCTTCAGATGCTGGCCGTAGGGGCTCTTGCCGTAGCGCTCGGCGCTTTCCAGCAGGGTGTCGCGGTCGATCCAGCCGTACTTGAAAGCGATCTCCTCCGGTGCGCTGATCTTGATGCCCTGACGCTTCTCGATCATGTGCACAAAGTCGGCAGCCTCCACAAGGCTTTCCATCGTGCCGGTGTCCAGCCATGCAAAGCCGCGGCCCAGCAGCTGCACATCCAGCTCGTCCTGCTTCAGGTACATATCGTTCAAGGTGGTGATCTCCAGCTCGCCGCGGGCAGAGGGCTTTACCTGCTTTGCCATCTGCACCACTTCCTTGTTGTAGAAGTACAGGCCGGTGATGGCGTAGTTGGACTTGGGATGCTGGGGCTTTTCCTCCACGCTGAGCACCTTGCCGTCCTTATCGAACTCCACGATGCCAAAGCGCTCGGGGTCCTGCACATAGTAGCCGAACACGGTGCAGCGGCCCTTGTTCTCTGCGTTAGCCACGGCGCTCTTGAGCAGCTTGGAGAAGCCGTTGCCGTAGAAAATGTTATCGCCTAAGATCATGGCGCAGCAGTCATCGCCAATGAACTCTTCGCCCAGAATAAAGGCCTGTGCCAGACCGTCCGGGGAGGGCTGCACCTTATACTGCAGATGGATGCCGTACTGGCTGCCATCGCCCAGCAGTGCCTCAAAGCGGGGCGTATCGGTAGGGGTAGAGATGATCAGGATATCCTGAATGCCCGCCAGCATAAGGGTGGACAGCGGATAGTAGATCATGGGCTTGTCGTAGACCGGCAGCAGCTGCTTGCTGGTGACCATGGTCAGGGGATAGAGCCGTGTGCCGGCACCGCCGGCGAGAATAATGCCTTTCATACTTGTGCACTCCTTTTTTCTTATAAAAAGATGTGCAGCTTAATTCAAAGCGGAGCTGCGTCCGCTGTAAACGATTTTGGGTCTGCCATGGCCGCATTTTTGCAAAAGACGATGGCAGTACACTTTATTTTACTATGAAAGCACGCAAAATGCAAGAGGCGGAAAAGACAGAAAGCGGTGTGCCGTCGGCACACCGCTTTCTGCGAATCAAAAACACTATTTTTTCTTCCCCGCTCACCACGCAAAGCCCCACTTGGAAAAGTAGCGCAGCAGGCTGCGCAGCTGCCACAGAAAGGGCTTCAGGCTGCGGTGCGCCGCACGGTGCCATGCGTGGATGGCGGTATACTGGGGCACCAGATACGCCTTGCCCCGGGTGCGCATCTTCTGGGTCAGGTCGGCGTCCTCCACATACATGAAGTAGCCCTCGTCAAAGCCGCCCACAGCCTTGAAGGCTGCAGTGTCCACCGCCGAAAAGCTGCCGGTGCAGAACTCGATCTCGGTGGGCTTTGTCAGGTCTTTGTCTGCCATCAGGTAGCGGTCGTTGTACTTTGCCCAGAAGCGCAGACAGGGCAGCTGACGGTAGACCATGGCGCGCACGTTGCACCGGCGCAGCGGCAGCTGCTGGGGCTTGCCGTCCGGAAAGGTCAGCCCCGGGCGGGTCATCACCACGCCGGGGTGCGCCGCCATCCAGTCCGCAAGGTCGCTCAGGGTGTCTGCCGTCAGCTGGATATCCGGGTTCAGGATAAAGTGCACCCGGCTGTGCAGCAGCGAGAGCACCGTGTTGTGCCCGGTGCCAAAGCCGCCGTTTTCCAGCCGGCAGAGCACCTGCACCGTCTGCCCGGGGGCGGTGCGCAGGGTGCCGTCCTTTGCGGCGGCGGTCAGCTGCTGGCCGCTGCCGTCCGGGCTGGCGTTATCCACCAGATATAAGGTGAGCGGGTAGCGGCGGGTGCAGTCCAGCACGGTCTGCGCGGCCCTGATAGCCTCCCCGGCACCGTTATACACCACGATACAGGCCGAAAGCTCCATCTGCGTTCCCCCTTTCGTTTTATCGTTGGCGGAAGGCTCACTCCAGCGGCTTGATGTCAAAGCTGAAGTCCTCCTTCATCAGGTCAAAGTTGGGGTTCATGCAGGGGTCGCCCGCAGCCAGCTGCTTTGCCCACCGCTTCTGGAACCGCTCCACCTCAGAGGCAAAGCGCTTGCGCTTGGCAGGGCTTTCGTCCAGCCCGCGGCTCTTGCTCTCGTAGTGGTACAGCTGGGCAAAGGGGGTGAACACGTTGGTGTAGCCTGCCTCCCGCACACGCACGCAGAAGTCCACGTCGTTGAAGGCCACTGCAAAGCTCTCGTCCAGCCCGTTCACCTGCTCGTACACGTCCTTGCGCACCATCAGGCAGGCGGCGGTCACTGCGTACACGTCCTGTGCATAGACCAGCCGTCCCATATAGCCGGGGTGTCCCACAGGGAAGTTCTTGTGCATATGCGCCGCCAGCGTCAGGAAACCGAAGCCGATGCCCGCGTGCTGGATGGTATTGTCCGGGTAGAGCAGCTTTGCGCCCACGCAGCCCACACGGTCCTGCTGGGCATACATGACCATCTCCTCCATCCAGCGGGGAGAAATAACCTCGGTATCGTTGTTGAGCAGCAGCAGATACTCGCCGGTGGCGGCCCGTGCGCCAAAGTTGTTCAGGGCGCTGTAATTGAAGCCGGTGCCCTGCCATGTGAGCACATGCAGGGTGTCCGGGTGCTCCTTTTGCAGCTGCTCGTAGCAGCGGAAGGTGGCAGGCTCCTTGCTGTTGTTCTCGATGATGATGACTTCAAAATCCGGGTAGGTGGTCTTGCGGTAGATGGACTCCACGCACACCCGCAAATCGCCCGAATGGTCGCAGCTGGGGATCAGCACGCTGACCCGCCCGGGCTTTGTGATGGTGTAATCGGTCTTGTAGAAGCCCGGGGTGTTGGGCACCATGGTCACCGCGTCCACCGGCACGCCCATGCGGTCGTAGTGGGCACGCAGCGCCTTCATGGCCGCTTCCAGACAGTAGGTCTTGGCAGAGATATTGCTGGCCACGCTGGCGGGGCTGGAACGCCAGTAGTACAGCAGGTGCGGGATGTGCACGATCTTTTCCGCCTGCTCGGTCAGGCGCAGGTAGAGGTCGTAATCCTGACTGCCGTTGAACTCTGCCCGCTCGTCGCCGCCCACCTTTGCCAGCAGCGCCGCGCTGAACACGCTCAAATGGCAGATATAGTTGTTGGAGCGCAGGTTATCCAGCATATAATCCGGCTTGAAGTGGTAGACCGTCAGATGGTCGATGTCCCCTTCAAAGGTCACTTCATCGGTGTACACAAAGTCCGCGCCCTGCTTGGCGATGGCTTCCGCCACATACCACAGTGCGCAGGGGTGCAAAATGTCGTCATGGTCCAGCAGGGCGATATAGTCACCGGTGGCAAGGGCAAAACCCTGATTGGTGTTGCCCGCAATGCCCTCGTTGCTGTCCAGTTTCCGGTAGCGGATACGGCTGTCGGTGCGGGCACGCTCCTGCACGAGGGCTCCCACGTCCGCGTCCTGTCCGGCATCCACCATGCACAGCTCCCAGTTGCGGTAGGTCTGGTTCTGCACCGAGTCCAGCAGCTCCACCAGAAAATCATGGGGGGTGTTGTACAGCGGCACCACGATGCTGATCAGGGGTGCAGCGGGCTGGTCTGCGGCCTGTTTTACCAGCAGCTCCACGTCCGCAAAGCGGTCGGCGGGCATCGCCTTGCCCGGAAACAGCTTTTTGTACTCTTTTTTGGCCTTGGCCTGTGCCATTACGCCCGCAAAGCCCACCCGGCGCAGGGTGGCAAAAAAGACGAACAGCGGGAAGGTGCGCCACAGCTGGCGGCACTTGCTTACCAGATACCGCAGCGGCCAGCTGGCCTTCCAGAAGGTGGAGTTGACCACGCTGTTCAGGGTCTTTTCCAATTCCTGCTCGTGGCTGCGGCTCAGGGAAAGGTCGCTGCGCAGCCGCTCCAGCTGGGCAGTCTGCTGGGCGGCGGTGCGCTCGGCCAGCAGGGTGCGCTCCCGCAGAACGTCCAGCTGCTGCTCGTAGCCATCTTCAAGTTCCGGCAGCTCCGGAGCAGCCATGCGGCAGAACAGCGCGGTCAGCTGCTCCTTGCCGCGGTCCTTCCACGCAAGCTCCCGGCAGAAGCCCTGCGCGGCAAGCTGCTTTGCGCAGTCTGCCATGCCGGCGTACTCTGCGCACACCAGCAGCACTTTTTCCGCCTGTACGGCGGGCAGGGTGACCCACTGGGGGTCTGCCACCACCAGCAGCTCCGGGGCGCTTTGCACCACCGCAGTATTCATTTTACAAAAAGCTTTTTCCAGCAGCCCGCTGTCCTCCAGCACCTGTACGCTGCGGGGAGCCAGCTCCCGCACAACGCGCTGTGCCAGTGCACGGCAGCGCTCGGCGGCCTCCTGATTCTGCTTTTCCTGATCCAACTCCATGCTGATACTCCAATCCGTGCGCTTTTCCACGCAGTTATGTTTCCCGTTCATTTTTCACAAACGGATATAGTATACCAAATCTTGCGGCGTTTGAGAAGGTTTTTCCAAAATTTCAGTGAAACATGCTCAGCGGAACAATCCCGCCAGCCAGCCGAACAGTCCGCCGCTGCGGGTAGTGCTGGTACGGATCTTCGCCCCGGTGTAGTAATGCTGCAGGATCTGCTTGTAGTTCATGCCCTCCTCGGCGGCGTAGCCCACTGCGCCGCACTGGCTCATGCCCACGCCATGACCATAGCCGTAGTAGGTCATGCAGGGGGTGCCGCTGGCATCGGTGCCGAAATCGAAGCAGTAGCGGGAGGAGACGAACTGGTTGATATACCGGTAGCTGCGTCCGTTGGACACCAGCGTGTTGTACTGCACAAAGCCGCCCAGATCCTTGTGGGTGGTGTCGGCGCTCTGGTAGGGCTCGCCGGTGCGGCTGTCGTTGTATTCTATATAGGTGTAGTCCTTGCCGATCACCCGGCGCAGCAGCTTGTGGTACTGCTCCTCGTAGGGGCTTTCCACGCTTTGGAGGTAAGGCACATCCGTGCCCCATGCGTCCAGACTGGCGCAGGTACCGTACACACCGGTCTGGGTGTTGTAGCCCGCACTGGCCGACCATACTGCATCGCACACGCTGCCGTTGTACACCAGCACCTCATCCTTGACCGCCTGCACCGCCTTGCGGATGGCATTGCGGGCAGAGGCCGGGATCTGATCGACCGGGGTATAGATCAGCGCATTGGTGGACGAGCCGTACTGCTTGTGGTATTCCAGATAGGAGTGCACCGCCACCGCCTGCGCCTTCCACGCCTGCTGCGCGGCGCTGGCGCTGACATAGCTGCCAATGGAGCCAAGCTCGGTATAGGTGATGCCCACCAGACAGTCCTCAAGATCCAGCGTAACATTGCGCTTGAGCCCCTGCCCCTTGATGTTCAGGTAGGGCATGGTGATCTTATCCTTGGAGCCAAACAGCCAGCTGAGACAGTTTTCGTCCTCTGCAGGGATCAGGGTGGTATCGGCCCCGCCGATGGTGGTGGCAGCCGAAGCCGCTGCCGCCGGGATGCAGACGCACAGCACCGCCGCCAGCAGAAAAGCCGCCGCGCGGCGGGCAAAAGAATGCAGATGTTTCAAAGTCCGGTTCCCTCCTTGTGGGTATTATTTACGTTTTGCTCTGACCTTAGTGTAGCACAGCCGGTGCCGCCGGGCAAGAACCGGAGTCATGTATTTTACGCCATGCGGGACGATCTGAAAAAAGACGCAAACTTTCTCTTGATTTTGCCCAGGGAATCCGGTATAATAAAAGTCGTTCAAACCGATGCGCCGGTGTGTCGGAATGGCAGACGAGGGGGACTCAAAATCCCCTTCGTGATTTTCCGTGTCTGTGCGAGAAATTCACGAGTGTACGTTGGGTTTTGAGGGTTTGTCGGAGCGAGATTTCTTACATCCCTCCTGAACATCCCTCCAATCTCCAGAAACCGGTACTAATGTCCCAAAATTGAATATAAGCCGATGTGGCGGAATGGCAGACGCAAACGACTCAAAATCGTTCGGGAAACCATGTGGGTTCGAGTCCCACCATCGGCACTTCATCATAAAACAGCTTAGGATCGAAAGATTTTGGGCTGTTTTTCTTTTTTGCCCAGTTTCTTATACTTTGGTGTTTTCTGGGAAGATATTGACGATGGCATTCGCCGAAGACACCTTACTGGAGAAATCCAGATGTGTATAAATGTTGCTTGTTGTGCTGATGTCGCTGTGACCCAGCCACTCCTGAATCTCCTTCAGGCTCACGCCATTGGCATAGAGCAGGCTGGCGCAGCTATGGCGCAGATCGTGAAAGCGGATACGCTTCATCTGGTGTGCGACCAGAAAATCCGGGAAATGCTGGCTCAGGAAATCGGGCCGAATCCGTTTTCCCATCGGGTCTACATAGATATAGTCAAGATAATCGGTGCAATAGCTTCTGCCGCAGACCTTCCGATTCTGCTCCTGCTCTTTCTTCATCTTTTTGAGCATCTGCTCACAGGCAGGGATTAGGGGAAGCGTCCGGCAGCTCGACTTTGTTTTTGTCTTATCTCGTGCGATCTCTGTTAGCGTTCCGTTGACCTTTGCGGTCACAACCGTATGCTGAATGCTGATTTTCTTGTTTTCAAAGTCAACGGCATCCCATTTCAAACCGACAATTTCACTGCGCCGCAGGCCGTAGAATGCAGCCATGATAACGCCAAACTCCGAAGGGTCACCTTGAATCGCTTTGAAAAGCTGCTCCAGTTCTTCACCGCTGTAAATCTCCGACTTGAACTTTTCCTTACGAGGACGTTCAACGCGATCTGCCGGGTTGGAACGGATCATGCCGATTTGAAAAGCGTACTGCAAGCATTTGCGGATGTTGGCGTGATAGTGAATGACGGTGTTTGCCGTAAGGCCACGATCCAACTCATGCTGGTAGAAGTCTTGGATGTATTTGGGATGCTGTTCCATATCCTGCAATGTATAGTGGAGCGGTTCAAAATATGGGACGATCTTGTGAACGATTGCTCTTTCATAGCTGGTATAGGTTGTGATTTCCACTCGTGACTTCATCATTTTCAACCAGTCCGTGATGAAGTCGGTGAAAAGTACCGGGGAGTTATCAAGGCAGGGGTCAACTTCTTTGATGGGGCTGACCTTCAGCCAATTATTGTCAACGGCATATTGTAGGGCATCGGTCAACTCCTTGTGCCAATCCAGAAGCTGCTGTACACTGGCCTCCTCCTGCTGACGCTCATAGCGGAAGAACGTTTCCAGATCGCGCGGAGAGAGTGCTTTCAAAGACAGCCGCTTCTTTTCAAAGTATGGGACAACTACTCTTCCCAGATCATAAGCATATCTGCCATAGGTTTCGGGCGGAAGGTTCATCACGCTTTCCCGAAGCCAGCGGTTCAGATATTCCGATACTGGCAGGTCGGAAACCTGCTGCATCGTTTCAGGGTTAAACTCTTTTTGTGTTTTACGCAACAGAGATTCAGCTCTTTTTTTGTTTCCTTTAACAGGAAGTCCTGTGCTGATGGATTTGGTTCTGCGCTTTCCATCTGTGTCTTTCCAGCTCAGAATCATCTGATACATACCGTTTTGTTCTCTTAAATGTCCGGCCACATTTGTCATAGTTATGCTCCTTTCTGTTCGCAGCCAAACGTCCTTTGCTTAGGCATCATAAGTTTAGAAGATTCTGGAGTGTTTTGCAAGGATGGCACAAGGGAGTTTGAAAGGTGCATCCCTCCAAGTTGCCGATCCTGATCGAGCAGGTACTCTACCACGCAGAGTTTTGGTATCTTATAGCTGCGTCCTACACGCGCCGAGTGGATCTTATTCTGCTTGACCAACAGATACGCATTCTTCCGGCAGATGCCAAGCATTTCCTGAAGATGCTCCACCGTCACCACATCCGGGTAGTCCTTGAACATCGTCAGATACCTCTCCGTCTTTCGGTCAGGCTCTTCCTGAATCAAAGTGCAGGCTGCGATCTCGCTCATTCCTGTCCTCTCTTTCTAGTTCAATATGTCGATTATTCAGCAGAAAATACTATATGTAAAGTGTGATGGTCTTTTTCGGGGACCATCTCACTTGCCAAAGGAGATATTTGAGCTTAGAACTTCATCGGCAGTGCGTCTTTCCTGCACTTGCCGTTGTAGGTGGTGTAGATGGGGTAAACGTACCGCCGCCAGCCCGGAAGCTTGGCGGGGTTATCCCGGCTGACACGGTAGAGCTCCATGGGATGGACGCCGCTCAGCGCACGGACAAGCCGCTCCTCGCTGTACTGCCCATGATACAGCTGCACAAAGTACATCACGCCCCGCAGGACAGCCGCCCGGAAGGAATCCGGTTTGCCCTCCCACGCTTCCACGATGTGCCGCAGAGCTTCGCAGTAGATCTCTTCGCCCAGCTGGTCGTACAGCTTCAGCGCCGTGCCCACGCAGCCGATGCGGTAGTCGCTCAGCTGCATACTGTCGTAGTTGAGGGAAAGCCCCGCCCGGTTAGTGGCTGCGACAAACGCCTTGGAAGGCGCATCGCCGCCCACCACCTTGGCGCGCAGCTTGATGCCCGCCGACAGGGGTGCGGCGTGACCGTTCTGCTCGGCAAAGAGCAGGGCTTCCTGCTCCATCGTCAGACCGGTGTAGACCTTGCAGAGGATCGGGCGGTCCTCGCCGCCGTTGAGGAGGATGCAGCCCTCGATGGTGTGCTGCCCATCCATTACATAGTACCTGCCGTTGCGGAAGCTGACCTTCGGCTCGTTAACGATGTACTCGTTGAAGTCCCTTGCAATCAGCTCCACTCTCTTGCGCTCTACGCCCCGCTGGTAGATCTCGCGGGGATAGATCAGCTTGCTGCTGTGGATGACCGAAAGCTGGTACGGCGGGTTGATACCAATGAAAGTATTGTTGTCGTTCAGGCGCATCGCATTTCCTCCTTGATTCTCCAAATGTACTTCTCGGCTTCCTCTAAGATCTCAGTCACCTGCTGCTTCCGCTTCGGGCTGGTGAGCAGGCTGGGATTGAAGGTGAAGCTATATTCGAGCCGCTGGATCATGGCATGAACCGCGGATTGCAGTTCGGTGTACAGCATCATTTCCTCGATGCTTCCGGCGTTCTCAAAGGACGACCGGATGGGCGTATAGGGGTAGACAGGCGGTTTGCCATCCACCACCTCAGGCGGCGCATAAACCGCCGTAGAGCGCCGGATAGGCTCTATCTGCTGGATGCTGCCCATAGGGTTCAGCGCAAGGCTGATGCGAACCGCATCATCCACCCGGCGCATCTCCTCTGGGGTCAGATGCCCCAGATACTTCAGTGCCCGGCTTTTGTCGATGGTGAAGATCTGCTCTGCCTGCACAACGGACGGCATATTCAACCCTGCGTTTTCCAACAGGCAGTGGGTCGGCTGGTTTACTTTCTTTTCCGCCTTGCTTGTCATGGTCGCAACGATCAGGGTCGGAGAGTGATAATTGCCCACGTCATTCTGAAGAATGACCGCCGGGCGGTCACCGTGCTGTTCCGAGCCGGTGCTCGCCCCGAAATGGGTGAAGAAGATGTCTCCGCGTTGGAATTTCCAGTTTTGCTGCAAAATTGTACCTCCATGTTGTTATGTGCAAAGCCCGCTGCCGGATGTTCCGCAACGAGCTTCGTTCAAGGTATGGTGGTATGGTTGGGTCAGCGGTGCATGACCACATAATCATAGCCGCGCCGCATCTGGCAGACGGTGCAGGTGTCCATGCTCCGGTCTGGGCTGGGTACAAGCGCGATTTTGAAAGCCTTTGCATCCACAAAGTGCCGCAGACAGGTACCGCAGAGAGTTCGGATGGACTTGACCATCTCAGGGGTCAGCTCCATCTCCTCGTAGATCTCCTGCTCGCGCACCGTGGGGTTCAACTCGTCCATAAAAGTGTCCTCCTATGTATCAAAAGTGAATATTCGGATAAAGAATAAATAAGAGTACGTAAAAAAACGGGAACTGCCGGATGCGTGGAACGTACCCGACAGTTCCCGGATCAATATGATTAAAGGTCTCGCATATTCGCCCTCGGCTCCCTGCGAGTGGGGCATGAACATCTGGCAGCGGACTTGTACCGCTTCATTGGCATTTCAGCCACCCCGTCTGCTTTGTGACCGGGCCGCGAATTACGGAAGTATCATTATCGGAGTACCAGATGACGGAACTATTCAGTTTTCAAGGTCCCTGAGGTCGGACGTTTCGCCCTGCGGCAGGTGCCGCTTGGGAAATTGTCCTCTCACTTGGTAGCCGACGAGAAAGGTCAATTCGTAGCATTGAAATTGAAGTTTTTCAAAAATTTAGTAATTCTCTTGATTTTGATACTAATAGTGGGCCGAGATACGCCGTAGACTTTAGAAATTTCAGTGATGTCGTATCCCTCGTAAGCGTACATGGTGATGATTTCCAAATCTTCGGTTTTCAAAGTTTCGAGTGCAGTAAGCAACTGCTCATTCTCAATCTCACCAATCCATGCAAAACGGCTTTTAGTTTCGTGGTAAGTATCTGTCACGGTAATCGCATCCTGATAGCGTAGCATCAAAGGCGACGCTTCTTCCTCAGAGCTTTCATACGCAGGAGCGGTGAATTCCTGCGTCCGCTCGATAAAGGTACGCTCCGAATTGAATTGCTGACGGTCATAATCGTACATCTTCTGGATGGCCTCTTTCGTCATTCCCGCAGCTGCGTACTCGATGCGCAACTTTTCCCAGTGTGCTTCAAACTTCTTCAACTCATAGCCTTTATTAAAAGACATCGTAAACCTCCAAATTTTCGATAAGTCGTAAAAAGTCGAAAATTTGGAAGGCTACGGATATTTTGCCGCTTGGGGCATCCATGAAAAACGGACAAACATAAAGCCTGCTCCTTTTTACGGGAGCAGGCTACCTGAAGGCTAAAAAAATAGCCGGACAACCAACTAACAGAGCGGTTCTAAAGCAGAATCACTCTATCAGCTGTTGCCCGGCTATTTGGTGCGCGTTTCATACATTGCCTTGCGGCAATGGCCCGTTGCTCGGTGACGAACAGTCCATATTCAGGGTGCAATGCACCCGATTTTTGAAATTGTGGTTTGTCTAAAAAAGTCAGCGTCTGCGGTAGGCTAAGTCAACTGTTGCTATGTTACCGCACTTGAGGCACTTTATGCTGATAGAGCCTGAACAGCTCTCGTTTTTTTGGTAGAGCTTGTGTCCGCAAACCGGACAAAACCTCCAGCCAATGCTGAATTGTGCCTGCTGTATATTGTTCAGCGGTTTACTCTTAAAAGAGCGATTATTTGACCAAGTCATATTATTCTCCAAATCGAATGACGTCCAATGGATGGCAGTGGATGGGTTTTCCGTTGATGACCTGCATCTGCTGTAATCTGATCCTGATCGCAGACCACGATACCCCGATCCGTGCAGCCATCTCCAGAATTCTTTCATAGTTCGGGTCCGATGCGGATTTGTACAGGATTCCATTTGGCAGGCACAGCGCTGCACGTTCTATTTCGGCGTTGACCAGAAATGTTGGCATCAGCAGCTCCGCTGCAAGGGTATTCGCCTGCCATTCTTCCCATGAGGGCTGTCCGTTTCGTTCCCGATAGGCAATGTGCCCACGGCACTTGACTGCTTTTCCGTAGTCGTTCGGAAACAGGTCAGCCAGTATATGGTGCGCCGCTTCATGCGCTATCGTGAAATTCCGGCATCCGGTGCAGCTGTCTGACGCAAGGGCGGAATCGATTACAACGTCCTTCGGCATGAACACCTCCACAAGCTTTGTCCCGTCCCCCAAGGTTACGGTAAAACCGCATTTCTGGAAAACAGTCAGTCCTAGAATACTTCCATCGCTGCATAGCGGCAGCATTTTCACATTCAGCCCAAGAACAGAACTTGCGAGCCGTTCAGGGTCAATGGGTTCTGGGTCATCTTTACTGATCCCGAAACGGGTATAGTACTGGTCGATATACTTACCCGCTATGTGCGAAAGATCTGCGCGGGATAAGTATCTTGCCATTACGAAGCACAGCTTTCCGGCACGGAGCAGTAGGCTTCCACGAACCACTTGCCCCGTTCAAGCCAAAGATTCCGCTTCTGACCGCAGATCAGGCAGGTGAAGCAGTGACCTTTTCCGCCTAGGCGTGATGTCCCATGTTTGACTGCCAAGACACGATCAATTCCATAAGTGTGAGCCTTGTCATAGTTTATGGCAAGAGGGCGGATCTTACCGTCAGGAGTAAAACGAACGTCCACTTCGACGTATCTTTTCTCACGGCGAAGGTTGTAATCACCACACATCAGAATTCCTCCTTTTTGCGGATTTATCAAAACACGGCGTGCATTACTTGCGAATCATACTGCGTGCCACGAGCTGTTTTTCGTTCAACAGCGGAACGGACACTGTATGTTTTTTCCACTCATCCATAGAGCAGGTCACTGCTTTGCACAGACGGCATTTTGTCCAGCCACCGGTTTAATCAAGATCCACATCATAATTCATGGTTCCGCACATTGGACATCTTACATTTTCTTTTCTCATAGTATCACCTCGCAAAAAAACGCCAAACAAACACAATCCCATACGAAAATAACACCAAAAGGCTGTTATTTGTGGATTTGGTTTGATTATACACCCACTTTATGGAGACGTCAATTACGCATTTGTCGCCATTTTAGAGATTTCCTGTTGATTTCTTATATTTTCTATACTATAATAGAGCTACCGGATCACAAAGGAGTG
>UMLB01000480.1_pt1 | contig 20964 bp, 19 predicted proteins | sample 1966481 | NCBI WGS metagenome assembly UMLB01 (sample SAMEA4836192, study PRJEB28245) | human gut metagenome | biome: gut microbiome; material: fecal sample | place: Denmark | collected 2008 | reverse complement strand
GATGGTGTTACAACAGCTGGTTTTAAGATCATTGAAAATGGTGATGCGGATGCTGCAGCAGAGTATGAGGCAGACCTGACCAAGGCAACAGATCAGACTTTGGATGTATATGTTGTGGAAGGTAATCCTACATTCTGGTATGATAAGAGTGAGGCGGTATTTGAGCCGGTGATCGCAACAGCAGCTTTTAAGGATACGACAAGTAAGGAGATTGTGCTTACTGTGTCAAAGCCTCTTCAATCTGACGCAGCAGATGCATTTGAAGTGACAGATGATGAAGGAAATGCATATCCTGTTGCACAGGTAGAGATTGTAAATGACAAAGAAATTACACTGATCATGGAAGAAGAGCTTGCTTTATCAAAGGCTTATTCTGTGAACAGACAAGGATATGAAGGATGTTCGGTATCTATGGATAAAATTATTGGTTCTACATATTTTGATGAAGAATTGGCATATGACGGTGATGATCTGGGGGCTGTCTATACGAAGGAAAAGACAACCTTCCGTATATGGGCACCTACTGCCGTAGAAGTATCACTTAACCTATATGAGCAGGGTGATGGTGACAATTTAATGGAAACGATTCCAATGACAGCAGATGTCAAAGGAACCTGGGTATGTGAAAAGACAGGGGATCTGAATGGTGTATATTATACTTATTCAGTAAAGATTGGGAATAAAGTAAATGAAGTCGTTGACTTATATGCAAGAAGTGCAGGAGTAAACGGCAACAGAGGTGAGATTCTTGACCTGGAAGCTACCAATCCGGATGGATTTGATGCAGATGTCAGACCTGCATTCAGTAACGCAACAGATGCAGTGATCTATGAACTGCATATCCGTGATTTATCTTCTGATGCTTCTTCAGGAATCCAGAACACAGGTAAGTTCCTTGGACTGACAGAATGTGGAACGAAAAATAGTGAAGGACTGGCAACAGGGATTGATCATATTCTGGATCTGGGAGTGACTCACGTACAGATTCTGCCAAGCTATGATTATGCTACAGTAGATGAGACAAAGCTTGATACAGCACAGTTTAACTGGGGTTATGATCCTAAGAACTATAATATACCTGAAGGTTCTTACAGTACAGATCCTTACCATGGAGAAGTACGTGTCAATGAAATGAAACAGATGATCCAGACACTTCATGCGAATGGAATCCGTGTGAATATGGACGTTGTATATAACCATACTTACAATCTGGCAGATTCCTGGTTCCAGAAGACAGTGCCGGACTATTACTACAGAAAGAATGGTGACAACTATTCAAACGGTTCAGGCTGTGGTAATGAGACAGCTTCAGAACGTGCCATGATGCGTAAGTATATTGTAGATTCTGTTGTATACTGGGCAACAGAATATCACGTAGATGGTTTCCGATTTGACCTGATGGGCGTACATGACCTGGATACCATGAAAGCTGTCAGGGAAGCACTGGATCAGGTAGATCCTTCTATTATGGTATATGGTGAGGGCTGGACCGGTGGAGAATCAGCATTACCAGCAGCACAACAGGCAACGAAGAACCATATATACCAGTTAGACCGTGTGGGTGCTTTCAGTGATGATATCCGAGATGGAATCAAGGGTAGTGTATTTGATTCCCTTGATAAAGGCTTTGTAAGTGGAAAAGAAGGCATGGAAGAGAGCATTAAGTTCGGTGTTGTAGCAGCCACTCCCCATCCACAGGTCATGATCTCCAAGAATGATAAGAAGAGCACGAACTGGTCAGGACAGCCCGGACAGAGCATTAACTATATATCCTGTCACGATAATCTGACTTTCTGGGATAAGCTTGCCATTTCCAATGCGGATGACAGCGAAGCTGACAGAGTGAAAATGAACAAGCTGGGAAGTGCGATCATCCTTACCTCACAGGGTGTTCCTTTCATGCAGGCTGGTGAAGAAATGCTTCGTTCCAAGCCAAATGAGAAGTCAGAGAGCGGATTTGATGAGAACAGCTATTGTTCTCCTGATGCAACCAACAGCATCAAATGGGATAATAAGGGCAATGTGATTGATACCTATGAATATTATAAAGGTCTGATTGCGTTCCGTAAGGCACACAGTGCACTGCGTATGACAACAGCAACCGATATTCAGAATACACTTACCTTTATGAGTGGACTGGATGCAAATGTAGTGGCTTATACCATTAAGGGTGAGGAACAGGGCGAAACAGCACAGAATATTGCAGTCATTTATAATGGCAATCCTGATGCGGTCACAGTAAACTTACCAGCAGGCGCATGGGATATCTGTGTCAATGGTGAGAAGGCAGGCTGTGAATCTCTTGGAACAGCCGAAGGTTCTGTTACAGTAGAAGGTATCTCTGCCATGGTCCTGGTACAGGGTGATGATACTCTTGGCAAGGCTTCCGCAAAGGATGAGCAGGCAGATACAACAGTAGAGAATGCACAGCAGACAAAAGGCGGTATCTCCACACCGGTTGCCATTCTGGCCGCAATTCTTGTAATTGCAGTAATTGTTGCAGTAGTTCTCATTCGTAGAAAGAAATAAATAACTTCATCCTTTTACCTTGCCAAAGTGAATACCGTCAGTTATGATACTGCTATGAGCGTAGTGTGAAAAAAGAATTTTTCACACGCAAAGGCATGGTAATTATTATGACTGGACAAATGGCAAAGGAGAATAGATATGTATCAGGTTATTGATGGTAAGAAGATTTCCCAGGAAATCAAGGATGAATTAAAAGAAAAAGCAGCTGCCATGGCAAAAGAGGGCAAAAAGGTAGCGCTGGCTGTTATTCAGGTAGGAAATGACCCGGCTTCCAGTGTCTATGTCAGAAATAAGAAAAAGGCATGTGAATATATCGGCATCGAATCACTTTCCTATGAACTGCCGGAAGAGACAACTGAGGAAGAACTGGTGGCGCTGATCGAGAAGCTCAATGCCGATACGAAAGTCAATGGTATTCTGGTACAGCTGCCATTGCCTGAGCAGATCAACGAAGAGAAGATTATCCAGACAATCTCTCCAGACAAGGATGTAGATGGCTTCCATATGCAGAATGTAGGTGCATTGTGTACCGGAGGAAAAGGTTATGTATCCTGTACCCCGCTTGGAATTATTACCTTATTAAAACGCTCTGGAATTGAGATTGCCGGTAAGCGCTGCGTAGTTATGGGAAGAAGCAATATTGTAGGTAAACCTATGGCAATGCTTCTGCTTAGAGAAAACGGTACAGTAACCATATGCCACTCCAAAACACAGGATATGAAGGAAATTACCAGACAGGCAGATATTCTGGTGGTTGCAATTGGCAAACCAAAGTTCGTGGATGAGACCTATGTGAAGGAAGGCGCAGTAGTCATTGATGTAGGAATCCATAGAAATGCGGAGAATAAGCTTTGTGGTGATGTTGACTTTGACAAAGTTGCACCACATACAAGTGCAATTACTCCGGTTCCAGGTGGCGTAGGTCCTATGACAATTGCCATGCTGATGAATAATTGTGTCAGCTCAGTTGAATAATTAGTATACTTTCCCACTTATTGTGATGTGTTCCATGGCATCATAATATGTGGGAATTTGTAATTGTAAGAATAATCCGACAATACTATACAATATCACTGAAACAAGTTGTAAGTAATGCTAAAATGTATGAAAATTATACAGAAAATCTTGAAAAATTCAGAGTAAAGTGTTACACTACAATTACAAACAGAGAAGAAAAAAGAAAGAAAAAATAACAGACATCGACGTCTGGGAACAGGAGGTAAGTCCATTGGGAACGCCGGAGAGCTTCCATCAATATGACAGTGGTAATACTTAGTAACTCTTCGAGGGAAAGACCTTAAATAAATATGTGAATAGGAACAGAAATCAAAAAGAGTTGAGATTAACATTTAAGGTAACGAAGCAAGTAGTCATATTGAACAATACCATAATAATTGAAGTGATAGATGAGTCACAGAAAAGAGTAAAAATTGGATAACGAATTTCATTAGAGCGACCGTTATATCATAAATAAAATAGGTATGACGGTCGCTCGCTGTAATAATGGTAAAAGGGAGTGCGATAATATGGAGCTGAAAGATTTTATGAATATGAATAAGCTTCAGGAGATACAAAATAATTTCTCTGAGGCAACGGGCCTGGCGGCAATCGCTGTAGGCAAAAACGGAGAATATATTACAGAAGGAAGTAATTTTACAGACTTTTGTATGAAATATACCAGAGGGTCAAAGGAAGGCAACAGACGTTGCGTAAAGTGTGATAATGAATGTAGCGGTACATATTTCTGCCATGCCGGGCTTATGGATTTCTCTGTAGATATTGTAGTCAATGGGGAGAAAATGGGAGCCATTATTGGTGGGCAGGTATTACCCAAACAGCCGGATGAAGAGGAATTCCGTAATACTGCCAAAGAACTTGGAATTGACCCTGAAAAATACATACAGGCACTTCGTAAAGTACCGGTCAGTACTGAGAAGAGAATACGATCATCTGCTAATTTGTTGGGAATTATCGTAAATCAGCTGGTAAATCTGGAATATTTCAAGCATGTAAATGCCGGCAGACTGGATAAGGTAAAGGATGAGATATCCAAATCAGGAGAATTGATTGCTGAAATTAATGACAATACAGGTCATTTAAAAGGAATTGCAAACAGACAGACAATACTTTCCCTGAATGCAACGATAGAAGCTGCCAGAAGTGGAGAGGCAGGAAAAGGATTCGCGGTTGTTGCAAAGAGTATGCAGGAGTTATCCGGACAATCAGCATCAATATATAATGATATCGAAAAATCAGTGGGAGAGATTACCAGGCTTATGAGCGATATCTCGACTGCTTTTGAAGAAAGTAAATAGAAAACAAAAAACGCCAGTGATGGCGTTTTTTGCTTGGAAATATATTTAATTGGGAAAGAATTAACCAAAATATCTGTCTAAGAGTCCCTTGAGGGCCTTGCCATGTCTAGCCTCGTCACGGGCCATTTCATGTACTGTATCGTGAATAGCATCCAGATTGTTCTTCTTTGCACATTTTGCAAGGTCTACTTTACCTGCTGTAGCGCCGAATTCGCAGTCTACTCTCCACTTTAAGTTATCCTTTGTTGTAGCCTTCATATTAGGCTCCAGATCCTCACCTAACATTTCAGCGAATTTAGCTGCATGCTCTGCTTCTTCATAAGCTGCCTTCTCCCAGTAGAGACCGATTTCAGGATAGCCTTCACGATGGGCGATACGAGCCATGCACAGATACATACCAACTTCTGAACACTCACCTTCAAAGTTAGCCTTTAACTGATCGAAGATGTACTTCTTGTCTTCTTCGCTGATCTCAGCGTTGTTCTTTACAGTTTTGGCATATACACCATATTCATGTTCAGCAGCAAGAGTAAGGTCTCCTTCTACTTTCTTGAACTTATCAGCGCCTACATGACAGACAGGACACTCTGCAGGAGCTGCATCACCTTCATAAACATAACCACATACTGTACATACAAATTTCATATTCGTTTCCTCCTTAAAAATAAAATTAATGATTTTGTTGATTCTGCAGACAGTTTTTGCACAATCCGCAGAAGTAAATACTATGTCCCTGAATCATTCCGTCAAAGTTCTTAGCGGCTTCCTGGTCAATATAGGAGATGTCTCCCATATCCAGGTCTATGACACTCTTGCAGGAAGAGCATACGAAATGCTCATGGTTTGAGGTATCTGCATCGAACCGGTCAATTCCCAACTCGCCAAACTGTAATCTGGCAATCTCACCGGCGTCGGCAAGCTGTGTAAGATTACGATACACGGTACCGAGGCTGATATTGGGAAAGTCCCCTTTCACATGCATGTAGACAAATTCTGCACTTGGATGGTCTTTTCTACTGCGGAGAAAAGACAGGATAGCCGCTCTCTGACGGCTGTATTTCATCATCATATGTGTCTTCCTTTCAACTTTAACAGTAATGATTATCATTATTATATTCAGTAAATTGTGTTTTGTCAACAGGTATAATCAAAAAGAAAAGACTTTTTTATAAAAAAACAATTAAGAAGCAATATCTGCGTTCACTATACAGGGAATAGTGTGGTATGATAGATATAACAACAGATTACAGAAAGGCATGATTTTTTATGAAATTAAAAACGAAAATGACGTTGCTTTTTCTGACTATCATTTTTGTTCCCCTGCTGTTCTTTGTCGCAGCATTTCTGGGAATAGGATATCACGAAAATGTGAATGTTATTCATGAGCTGACTAAGGAAGACGTAATGATTGGAGCCATGATCAGCAAGCGGTTCATGGGTTATCTGGTACTTGCCATGGCGGTGATTCTGATTCTGACCAGTGCATTGATCACAGCCTGGGTAAATCAGGATATCTATAAGCCAATCAAAGAGTTAAGTATTGCCATGCGTAAGATTGCAGAGGGGGATTTTGATTACAGACTTCCTGACAAGCAGGAGGGTGAAATAGGACACCTCCATGACAATTATGAACAGATGAGGCTGCAGCTTAAAGAAAATGCAGAAGAGAAGATGCAGAATGAGAAGAAGAGCAAGGAGCTTGTAAGCAACATTTCCCATGATCTGAAGACGCCAATTACTTCTATAAAAGGCTATGTAGAAGGAATTATGGATGGTGTTGCAGATACACCGGAGAAAATGGATAAGTATATCAAGACCATATATAACAAGGCAAATGATATGGACAGGCTTATCAATGAGCTGACTACTTATTCAGGTATCGACTCCAATAAGATACCATATCATTTCCACGTATTGAACATAGCAGATTATTTCCAGGATTGCGTGGAGGAAGTCGGGCTTGATCTGGAACAGAAGGATATCCAGCTGAATTATACCAACCTGGCACCGGCAGATACCTGCATTGTGGCAGATCCTGAACAGCTCAAGAAGGTCATCAATAATATTATCAGCAACAGTGTGAAGTATATGGGACATGATAAGGGTATTATTGATATCAGAATTCTGGATGAAGGTGAATCCGTACGGATAGAGATAGAGGATAATGGAAAAGGAATCGCGGCAAAAGACATTGGTAATATCTTTGAGCGTTTCTACAGAACAGATTCTTCCAGAAATTCATTGCAGGGCGGCAGTGGTATCGGTCTTAGCATTGTAAAGAAGATCATAGAGGATCATGGTGGTTATGTATGGGCTACCAGCAAAGAAGGCGAAGGAACCTGTATGCATTTTGTAATCCGTAAATATACAGATAAGAAAGAAAATAATGATGAAGTGATCGTATAGATTGGAAAGGATGAAAGAATATGAGTAAGATATTGATCGTAGAAGATGAAGAGGCAATTGCAGATCTTGAGAAAGATTATCTGGAATTAAATGACTTTGAAGTAAAGATTGAAAACAGCGGTGATACAGGTCTTGCAACTGCACTGGCAGAAGATTTTGACCTGATTATCCTGGATCTGATGCTGCCCGGCATTGATGGATTTGAGATCTGCAAGAGAATCCGTGAAGAGAAGGATGTTCCTATTCTTATGGTATCTGCCAAGAAGGATGATATTGACAAGATCAGAGGTCTGGGACTGGGAGCAGATGATTACCTGACCAAGCCTTTCAGCCCAAGTGAACTGGTAGCCCGTGTAAAAGCACATATGGCACGTTACAATCGTCTGGTAGGCACACATACGAAGGAAAATGACATTGTAGAGATCAGAGGTATCAGAATTGATAAAACAGCCAGAAGAGTATTCGTAAATGGCGTGGAGAAGACATTCACTACCAAGGAATTTGACCTTCTTACTTTCCTGGCAGAGAATCCCAACCATGTATTTACCAAGGAAGAGCTGTTCCGTGAAATCTGGGATATGGATTCTATTGGAGATATTGCGACAGTTACTGTACACATTAAGAAAATCAGGGAGAAAATCGAGACAGATACTTCTAAGCCACAATATATCGAGACAATCTGGGGCGTAGGATACAGGTTCAAATTGTAATGATGAAATCAATAATTATATATGAAGATAAAGAGATTCTAGTTATCCATAAGCCTGCAGGAATCGCAACACAGACAGCAAAGCTTGGACAGGCAGATGTTGTAAGTGAATTGAAGAATTATTTGAAACAAAAGGGAGAGAATACTTATTTAGCAGTAGTCCACAGACTGGATCAGCCTGTGGAAGGACTGCTGGTATTTGCCAAAACACAAAATGCTGCTAAGAAGCTGTCTGCGGATCTGCAAAATGGCAGATTGAAGAAATATTATCATGCATTAGTGCCTTTGCAGCCTGCACTGGATAGAAAGGAAGGTCATTTGACAGATTATCTGTGTAAAGATGGCAGAACCAATTTATCGAGGGTAGTCAGCCGGGATAATGCAGAGGGTAAGAAGGCGCAGCTGGAATGGAAGCTGTGTGGACAATACAGTCAGGGTGAGAATAACTATGCTTTGGCAGAGATTGAACTGTTCACAGGCAGACATCACCAGATCCGAGTACAGATGTCTCATGCGGGAATGCCTCTGCTTGGAGATAATAAGTACGGGAATGAGGAATCTGAGAAGCTGTCACAGGCACTTGGAATACGCCATACAGCACTGCTTGCCAGCCGGTTAAGTTTAAGTCATCCGGTATCAGGAAAGAAGCTGGAATATACGTTGCCTTTTCCCGATGAATGGCAGATACACAATTAGAGATACAATATATAATGTATGAAAAATACGAATAAAAACTGAACATTGCTGAAAATAAAGAACACACTTATAGAGTTGACACAATATTCTGGAGCGGTATATAATGTAAGAACAGGAAACACTCATTTTAAGGGGGAGTAACTCAAAGGAGGCCATTAAATTGAGTATGGATGGTATGCAAAACTGGACAAATTATCTGGAAGTTATGCGAAATCGTCTGTTAATCGTGAACGATGCCGACAGTCTGATTGCAATATTAGCTGATGTAAAGAATATACCAATCGCGTTGTCTACCATAGAAGACGTAACAGACGGAACAGGACTGAATATGTCAATATCCGTAATATGTTCAGAGGTAAAAGTCATTGGCAGAGTCATGTGCCTTGTAAGTGATGATATGTTCACTACAGTACAATTGAATCTGGATACAGTGAAGACTGTGAATTCCAAGATTTCAGTTGACGGCAAAGGCGTTGTCATGAAATTAACTTTAAAAAACGGAGCAGAATTTCTGCTGATGTTCCACACGGATTTGGTGGAGGATGAGGAACCGTTATAAAGTGAAAAGGCATGGAGGCTGTAACGAAGGAGAAAATTTCCGGGTTACAGTCTCTTTTTTTATCAAATTTATGTTTTTTTATCCGGAAAGTTGTATAATGAAAACAGCGATTTTGCGTATTGGTCTGAATAGTTACAATGTATGTCAGGAGAGGGGGCTGGAAGTATGGAATATACCAGACAGAGTGATCTGAAAGTTACATGTATTGCAACTGTGGATGATATGGATTTCTTTGGAATTACAGTGGATGACATTCTGGACAGAACTGAGGCTGGACTTCATTTCCTGAAGAAAGTCAAGGAATTGTGTGGAACGACCCAGAAAGTAACCTGGACGAACATAGCGTACACGTTACAGATTGCCATGCTTCCACACGGAAGTCTGTCACTTGGATTCAGCGAGGAGATTCCTGATTATATTGAGAATCTGAAACATTCCATGATTATGGCAGATGAACAGACAATGGCTCCTTTAAAAGATTTCATTGAGACTTTGGAGAAGTCAGATGAAGATACAGCACGTAAACTGGTGGCGCGTTTTGAGAAGGACGCGCGGAAAGGGTAAGCACAGATGAAGACAAATATTAAGAAGATATATACCTGTTTTCCAGGTGGTAAGCACAAGGTTCTTACCATGAGCTATGATGATGGCAAACATGAGGACAGAAGACTGGTTGCACTTTTTAACCAATATGGGATTAAGGGAACTTTTAATGTAAACAGTGGTCTGGAAGGGGATCCGGTAAGAATCCCGCAGGCTGAGTACAGGGAACTGTATAAAGGACATGAGGTTGCCTGCCATACAGTATCACATCCGACAATTGGCAGATGTCCATTGGAACTTGTTGCACAGGAAGTAATTGAAGACAGGAAGAAACTGGAATCTATTATGGGCTATCCGGTTCGCGGACTGGCATATCCTAATGGCTCAGAATCTCCTGAAATCCGCGCCATGCTACCGGCATTAGGGATTCGCTATGGCAGAGTGGTAGGCAATACGGATGGATTTGCCATGCCAGAGGATTTCCTGCAGTGGAAAGCTACCTGTCATCATAATCATAACCTGTTGGAGCTTGGTCAGCAATTCGTAGACCTGCATAAGAAACAGTATCTGTATATGATGTATGTCTGGGGGCACAGCTATGAGTTCACCAATAATAATAACTGGGAAGTTATGGAAGATTTCTGTAAGCTGGTTGGCGGTAAGGATGATATATGGTATGCTACCAATATACAGATTGTAGATTATATGGATGTGGTAAAAGCAGCACAGTATGCGGCAGATGGTTCTTTTGTATACAATCCATGTGCACAGAGCCTGTGGTTATGTGTGGATGATGAGAAGTTCGTAGAAGTAAAGGGTGGACAACAGGTCCAGTTGTAGATGCTATTTTAGTGTAATGGAGGGTACAAAATGCAGAAATTAGTAAGTAGAATGGTTCGGCTATTCATGGTATTTGCAGCAGCGTGCTGCATTATGGCAGGTGCTGGTGGGGCAATGAGTGTAAAGGCAGCACAGACCAGTCAGGTCACTGAAGCACAGGCAGCAGATACGGAAGATACTGCACAGGATGATGGAAGCGGTGTAATGCTTCTGCTGGGCGGTATGCTTATTATAATTCTGGCTGTCGTAATTACTGTTGCAGCAACTGTTGTAGTAGCAGCACCGGCGGCAGCTGATGAAGTGTAGTATGAATGTGAATGCAGTACAGAAAGGGTCTTCTTTGAGGAGACTCTTTTTTTGTGACTGCTAGGATTGCGGAGGATGATAAAAAGGAGTATGCTAATAAAGAATGCGATGGGAGGAATGTTATGGAGAATTTAATATTCAGTTTGAATGCTACAATACCTATCTTCCTGGTAATGGTAGCAGGATATGTATTCAGGCAGATGAAAATCGTAGATGATGGTTTTGTGAAAACACTTAACTCATTTAACTATAAAATTACATTGCCGATCCTATTGATTACAGATATTGCAGAGGCGGATTTCTATGCAGTATGGGATACGACATTTGTGGTTTTCTGTTTTGGAGTGACACTGGTCTGCATATTGTTGATTACTGTGTTTGCAGTGCTCTTTATTAAGAATAAATCTATTCTGGGTGAATTTATTCAGGCATCCTACAGAGGCAGCGCAGCAGTTCTTGGAGTAGCCTTTATGGTGAATATTTACGGTTCAAGTGCAATTGCACCGCTGATGATTCTGGCGACTGTACCTTTGTATAATGTTGCTGCAGTCATGATACTGTCGTTTACTGCGCCGGGAAGTACAGGGCTGGACAAAGCAGGGTTAAAGAAATCCTTAAAAGGAATTGCGACCAATCCGATTATTCTGGGAATTTTAATTGGTATGATCATATCTGTGGCAAGGATACCGATTCCTTTTATCATTGATAAGACATTACATAATTTCTCAGTTCTGGCAACACCTCTGGCACTGATTGGTCTGGGAGCAGGTTTTGAAGGACGTAAGGCACTTGCAGAGATCAAGCCGACTATTATCAGTTCTTTGATTAAACTGTTTGTGATGCCGGCAATTTTCCTGCCTGCGGCAGCGGCGTTGGGGTTTCGAAATGAGAAAATGGTAGCAATTCTGATTATGCTGGGAGCGCCGACTACAGTAAGCTGCTATATCATGTCCAAGAATATGGGGCATGAGGGCGTATTGTCGTCCAGCTGTGTCGTTTCTACTACCTTTTTGAGTTCAATTTTTATTACATTATGGCTGTTTATTTTAAAGAATTTTAATCTGATTTAACATACAAAACACCGGATTCCATATCATATGTGAACCCGGCGTTTGTTATATGATAGCATTCTATGCTTTCAGTACTTCATCAATATTGGCAACGATATTTTGCAGATTCTGTGTAATATCAGCATCTATCTGATATTGCAGCAGTTCATTTAAGATGGATCTTGCCTTATCGGGATCATAGGTCTCCAGTGCATCGAATGCTTCGTGGAGCTGTTCTCCCCATTTTTTAAAGGTGATCTGATTGCCCTGTCCATCTGTAGCATGGTCTTTTAGACCAAGAGACTGGATATAATCTGTAAACACATCACAGGCTTCATCCCATTCAAAGGATAGCTTCTCCCAGTTGTTCTGTATGACTTCAAGATTGCCCGCATAGGCTTCTATCTCATGGAAAAAGGCAGTGTCTGTGAGATTACGAAGTCCCAGTGCATTGGATTTAACACGCAGCGCATGAACTTTGGCACCGTATTGCAGCAGGGTATCAGAATCCATTAGAGTGAATAATTCGTCTTCCTTGCGGTGGCTTTCCCCGACAAAGGTCAAAAGGAAATCATTGTATTTATCTACATTGCCATCCATATTCTGTAATGCCGTGTCTACATCAACGCCATTTTTGGCAAGATAGCGCATTTTAATGCGACAGTCTGTAATATATGTATCAGGAAGCTCTTCCAGATGGTCAAGTGTCTGTTTTGCCTGATAAGCCAACATGGATAATTTCTGTTTCTTCATTAATAATTCTGTTCGCTTGGTGATATTCATGAACAGAGGATAGGCGGCACAGTAGATCAGAAGCTGTGGCATCAGATGCACAAGAGCCAGATTCAGGTCTTCAATGCCAAGATATATGGAGACATAGAAAGACAGAATCATTCCTACAAATCCACCCAAGAAAATATGGGAGGTAATGCGTTTGGAATAATACTGGCAGGCGATCAGTGTCGGAAGCAGCCAGATAATAGATGCATAGTGTGACAGTGTGGAAGACAACAAAAAAACAGCTGTCAGGTTACATCCAAGTATCAGTCCGGTCAGCAGATTAATGCCTTTTGAGCCCACAAGAAGAATATCTGACAGATGCATCAGATGATTAACAACGGCAGGCAGAAGTAAGATAAAAATACTGACAGGCGCTATGATCTGAAAAGCCAGCGCCGGGACAGATATGATGTGAAACAGAGTAAATATCCAGGCGATGCCGATGACCATTGCGGTAAAACAGGACCAACGGATTGCGGAAGTATTGGATATCTGTCTGTTCTCAAGAAAAATATGATTGTAATTGTATTGCATAATTACGTATCCCTCCGGTAGAAAATAAACAAAAGTTTCTCCTTCGTGATACTCCCCCTGAAATAAGCGAAAATCCGCTTATGCATTTATAGTATAACATAGAAAAAAAGTGCGGAAAAGTCAAAAGGTGTGTTCTTCTTTTGACTTTTTTTCGCACTTTACCATAACCATTTAGATATGTAAATGGGCTTTGAATCTGGATACAAAACGGAATGAGAAATAGACAATGGCAGTGTCAATTGGCAGCATAATTGCATTCTTGATAATTCTGGCAGGCAGAAGAACCATAAAGCCCTTTCCATAAAGCATAGAGATCCACAGAGTATTCAGACCGCAGTTGATTACGAGCTTTACAATGAATTCTGCGACAAGAACCCGCCAGATGCTGATGGGTTTCTTATAAAGAATGGAACCATATATAATGCCGGAGAGCATGGCATCAAAGGTAAAGCCAAAGAAGAATGGACCGGTAGGCTTGATGATGTATTTTAATACGTCCAGCGCTCCACCGAAGATACAGCCGGTAATAGGTCCAAATAGGAATTCTACGATACGGTTTGGCAGACCGGAGAAACCGATCCGGATATAGGGACCGACTTCAATAGATGTGGTATAGCTGAGTACGACTGCCAGTGCAGCCATAAAAGCACAGATAACCATGTTTTTGGTTACTTTCAGTTCCATAATGGAATCTGCATAGAGTTTTCTGATTTTTTGCATAAAAAAACCTCCTGTATGCAGTTGTCCTGTAAACTACATAAGGAAGATAAACGTTCGTCAATCCAGTATGTAGCAGCGGGATGCGAACCTTATACCGCAAGCGAAACCTTTCGGATGCTTTTCGTCCATATGACAACTCCCTGTTCATACGGCACTTAACGCATAATGTTCTACTCTGCAAAATTGTAAGCCACATATGTGGCGCCTATAGTTACCAATAAGGTATTCCCTTATAGTTGCACAGTATACTATCTGTATCTTTCTTTGTAAAGACAAAATATAATAAATATTAATATTTGTATAATAACATGCAAAAAATATACAGACACATTTGAAAATATGGCAAAATCAGCAAAGTGTATCTTGCATACAGGAAATAAATGTGGTAGCATATAGAAAGTATGTTCGATAATGGAGAGAAATTATGTTTGAAAATAATGAATGGAATATGATGTCTGTAATTCTTGCAGATATGGAACAGGATAAATGGGTCTGGATCATTGGTATATTGGCTGTGCTGGTACTGGCAGCTGCCGCAGGGGTAGTATTGTGCAGGCGTTTCAGGAAACGTTACGCAGATGATGAACTGGATGAGATGGAAGGACTTGACTTTGAATATTACTGCGCAGAACTTTTGCGCAACAGAGGATTTATAGAGGTTGAGGTCACAAAGAGCAGTGGAGATTATGGAATTGATATTCTTGCGGAGAAAGAGGGCGTGACCTATGCCATTCAATGTAAGCGGTATAATGGACCTGTAGGAGTAAAGGCTGTTCAGGAAGCGTATGCCGGCAGGGATTTCTATGACCGCATGGTGGGCTGTGTCCTGACGAATCAGTATTTTACCCAGCCCGCAGTAGATGCAGCACAGAAGCTCAAGATATTGCTGTGGGACAGAGATTATCTGGAAGAAATGATAGAGGAAGGATGTTAAGCTATGGATGAAGAAAGCGTATTATTTCAAAAGAGACTGGAAGAGCTTGCCCACAAATCCTATACCAACAGCCAGTATCTGTTTACAGGATTTTTGTCTTTGGCAGAGCAGGATGTTTACCATAGAATAGAGCGGGAATTGTCCTACGTTCCTGTTACCATGTATGGAGGTACGGCAGACTGCGAGCGCATCATGCTCCGTTTCGGAAGTGAAGAGCTGTGTGGATGGGATGAGCCTTTTCCCATTGCCTGCGTAGAGATAGCTCCTTTGCTTGAGAAGTTCGGTGAAGAGCTTTCACATAGGGATTACCTGGGCGCGTTGATGAATCTGGGTATTGAGAGAAGTACACTGGGAGATATCGTTATGATCGGCAAGCATGCCTATCTGTTCTGCACAGATAAGATGGCACCGTACATAATCGAGAATCTGAGCCAGATCAGGCATACACATGTCAAATGCCAGTATGCTGCCCAGATACCGGAGAGTGTCATTACCAAGCTGGAGAGACGAAGCCTTGTAGTCAGTTCAGAGAGAGCAGACGGAATCATAGCCAAGCTCTATAATATGTCGAGAAGCCAGAGTGTAGAGCTGTTCCGGGGCAAGAAGATATTTGTAAACGGCAGACTCAATGAGAACAACAGTGGTACATTGAAAGCAGGAGATAAAATATCCGTGCGTGGATATGGCAAATTTATTTTTCAGGGGATTGCTTATGAGACCAAAAAGGGAAGATACTGTGTTGACGTGGACGTTTATGTATAGAGTCAGGTGTGCATAAAATTGTATATTTCAACATAAATATGGCTGCTTTCGCTCTATCTGGACAGGATATATTGCATTCATAAAATGTTGTTGCTATCATGTAAATACTCAAAATGTGTACAGGAGGATGAGGTTCTATGGAGAAGAAATCTGTATATGGAATGACAGAAGGAAGTCCGGCAAAACTTCTTTTATCTTTTACAATCCCGATGCTGATCGGCAATCTGTTCCAACAGTTTTATAATATGGTCGATTCTATTGTGGTAGGCCGGTTTGTAGGCGCAAATGCACTGGCAGCGGTAGGTGCGACAGGTTCCCTGAATTTCCTGTTTTTCTCCATGAGCTTTGGTGTATCTGCGGGCGTTGGTGTGGTACTGTCACAATATTTCGGAGCAGATAAATCAGATATGGTAGGAAGAAGCTTTGCCAATGGTATGTATCTTCTGACGCTGGTATCTGCCATTATGAGTATCGTGGGAATTGTGTCTGCAAGAGCTGTTCTTATGCTGCTTAATACACCGGAATCCATTCTGGATGATGCGGTGCTGTATATGAGAGTCTCCTGTGCAGGCATTCTTGCCATAGCGGCCTACAATGGAGTGGCTGCGGTATTGAGAGCCTTGGGTGATTCAAGAACACCGCTGTATTTCATGGTGGTGTCCTGTATCATTAATATTGCACTGGATCTGGTATTTGTAATTGTCTGCCAATGGTCTGTATTTGGCGTGGCACTGGCTACAGTCATTGCCCAGCTGGTAGCGGCGATTGGTGCTTTTATCTATGCGTTTTGTAAGATCCCTATTCTGAGGGTAAACAAGGAATGCAGAAGAGTGAAGCCGGATATTATGGAGAAGTGTTTCCGGTTGGGATTTCCTATTGCCCTGCAGAATTCCCTAATTGCCTTTTCCTGTATCTTCCTGCAAAGAGTAGTCAATGGATTTGGAGAAGATGTTGTTGCTGCCAATACGGCACTTAGCCGAATCGAACAGCTGGTCCAGCAGCCATATAACTCTCTTGGAGCAGCACTTACGACTTTTACAGGACAGAATATCGGTGCCGGTAAAGTAGACAGAGTAAAGCAGGGACACCGTGTAGGTGTCATATGCGTCATTGCGTTCAGTATACTTATGCTGATTCCCGGACAGTTCTTTGGCAAACAGATTATGGGAATCTTCGTACAGGATGCAGATGTTATAGCGATAGGGGCAAAAGGATTTGCAATTACAAGCCCATTCTACGCATTTCTGGGAATGATTTATGTATCGAGGGGAATCTTAAATGGTGCGGGTGATGCTGCGTATTCCATGATTAATGGATTTATGGAGATAACCGGCCGGGTAGGCTTTGCCAAGCCGCTTACGATGATACCGGCAATTGGTATGTGGGGCGTGTTCCTTACGACAGGATTGACATGGACACTGGTCAGCCTTGTAAGTATGCATCGGTATGCGAGCGGCAAATGGAGAAATAAAGCGATTATATAAAAAATGTGCACCTGGTAATTAAATCAGGTGCACATTTTTTTAGGTTTAAATTATACTAATTTCTGACCACATTCAATACAGAACTTGCCGCCATTTGTAGGAGTGCCACAGTTAGGGCAGAACTTGGGAACGGTACCTGCCTGAGGCTGACCACCTGCAGGAGCAGCTGTATTGGCATTGGCTGTCTGATTCTGCTGTGCAGCCATATTATTGATCATCTGCTGTCCCATCATCATGCCCATCTGCATGCTTGCCATATTCATGGCTGCATTACCGCCGCTGTTACCCTTGGAAAGGGCATCTGTCATGGCGAACTGCTGGTAACGGTTCATATCACCTACCATAGCCTGGGAGGCTGCCTTTGCCTGCATAGCCTGAACTTCCTGTGGATAAGAGAAATTAGAGCAGTTGAAAGCAGTTACCTTCAGACCAATCTTGGATAATTCTGCATCCAGATCTGTCTGGATACCCTTGCTGATCTCCTGTGAGTTTACTTGCAGATTGAACATATCCTTGCCTTCACGGCTGATCCATTTCATCAGAAGAGGATCCAGGATGGAAATAACATAATCACGGATATCATTAATGGTATAAATCTGCTTAATACCCGCAAGAGAGTCAATTAAGTGCAGATAATCATCTACCTTTACATCAAAGGTACCAAAAGCCCTGATTGGCATTCCACCGGGAAGTCCCGGTGCAGGAAGGCTGATTGCATTTTTTGTGCCCCATTTGATATTAAAGATTTTGGTATTTACGAAGAGTACTTCTGCACGAAGTCCACTGTTGAAGCCAAATTTGAAGCCTTTTAAAGTAGACAGGAAAGGGATGATCTGGGACTCAATCTCATAACTTCCCTCATCCTTGAAGATTCCTTCCAGCCTGCCATTATATAAGAAGATAGCATCTTGTCCCTGATGGACAATAAGACGGCTGTCTTTCTTGATTTCTCTGTTTGCCCATTTCCAGAAGATCACATCATCGCGATATTCTGTCCATTCAATTACATTTGCAAATTGGTTTCCAAATAATCCCATAAATTAACATTCCTTTCTGATAAATAATATGTAGATTCGAATTCCGGTGTAGTCTGTTCATATTCTGTAGTACGTCCATAGCTGCTGTCATCACTGCCGCCTCCAAGGAATATGGCAGCAAGTACAAGAAGTATGGCTATTATGATAGCTGCGATCTTAACAGGACTCTTAGGATATGCGCCGTGGATATTACCGGTCTGTCCATTGATAGCGACCTGATACAGCTTTCCTTCATAATAATAGGAGGTTGAGTATACAGGAACCAGTATATGCTTATAAGATTCATTACGATAACGTGAATGAAGCCGGACATCCTTAACACTGTCGTATCGGGAAAGGACATCATCACTTGCCAGGCTGCGAAGCCGCTGTTCCATATCGTCTCTGGCTGAATTGCTGGCTTTTTCAAGGTCTACATTATAACATTGTGACATGCAGCCTGATAAATATTCAGGAGCATAGGAGACCAGTCTGCCCATATCATATGGTTCAATCTGACTCAGGAAAGCGGCATTTTCAGTGTTTACTGCCTTTTCCAGAATATCATCAAAATGTTCCTGCACATGTCCATGTGTGTGATACCAGTCGGTATGGGTTCTGGTCTGTACGTTGCCTTCTTTATCCTTATACTGCTCTGTCCTAGTTCTTCCACCCATTGCTGTATAATCTGCATCTGCATCTGCATCAAAGGTCCAGTAAGGAAGATAGAGGCTCTGGAATGGATTGCCCTGATACAGAGTCTTTAATTTGCCGGGAGCCAGCCATCTGCGTTTCACCCATTTATGAAAGGTTTCCTTTGTAGCGTTCATGTCCAGATTAAAAGGAATGATGCCATCGGGTATGATAGCATCCAGCTGCTTCTGTGCCAGTACATAGGCGGAACCACAGTAAGGACATACGGAAGTCGTATCATCCTTGCCAATTTCTAAAGTAGCGCCGCAGCCGGTACATTCCATCGTAGTGGAGGTCTTCTCGGAAGGACGCAGGGTCCGCTTGGCATCTATCGTCAATTTGTGTTCTATGATCTTACTTGTATCATTGAGAATAGGAACACAATTGCCACAGTTGGGACATTTCATCTGTTTGGTTTCCACATCATATTCCATAATACCGTTACAGGCTTCGCAGCGGTATACGGAAGATTCTTTATTATCCATAGTTTCCCCTTTCTGTGTGTTTATCATATACTCTCTCGTAGATAATAACATTATATTCTTTTACGTTTTTTTTGTCTATAAAATATGGATTCTGTTTCCACAGAATCTGAAGAAATGACAAAGACTAAGCAATATTTGATAAGACTGAGGGATATTTTGGGAGTATAGTGAGAGAGGCAGGAGAACATTAGGTTATGGAAAACTAAAATATTTTACAAATGAGTAAACAATCATTGCGTCCTTGTCCTGTTATTGTTATAATCAAGCTATAGTAGGTTACACGCCGTATTAACGGCAGAAGAGAGGTAAATATGGGATTGGATGTAAAGGTTACAAAGGATAAAATTGCAGCTGGTAAAACAGCGCTTGGTATTGAGTTTGGTTCTACCAGAATTAAGGCAGTGCTTACAGATGAAGACAATCATGTGATTGCAATTGGTAATTATGACTGGGAGAATCAGCTGGATGGGCATATCTGGACATATAGCCTGGATGCGATCTGGGCAGGATTACAGGGCTGCTATGCAGATCTGATCGCCCAGGTAAAGGCAGAATATGATACAGACGTAGAGACGATTGGAGCAATTGGCTTCAGCGGTATGATGCATGGCTATATGGCATTTGATGCCCAGGGAGAATTACTGGTTCCTTTCAGAACATGGAGAAATACCATTACACAGGAAGCCAGCGAGAAGCTGACAGAGTTGTTTGGTTATCATATTCCACAAAGATGGAGCATTGCCCATCTGTATCAGGCAATTCTGAATGGGGAAGAGCATGTAAAGGACGTCGCTTTCTTTACCACACTGGCAGGATATATTCACTGGAAGCTCACCGGAGAGAAGGTTCTGGGTGTAGGAGAGGCATCCGGTATGTTCCCGATTGATATTGCAACAAAGCAGTTCAACACCAGAATGATCGCTCAGTTCGATGAGCTGACAGCAGATAAGAATTATGGCTGGAAGCTGGCTGACATTCTTCCCGGCGTACTGGTTGCAGGAGAGCAGGCAGGTACTCTGACAGAGCAGGGTGCAGCACTCTTGGATGTGTCCGGCAAATTAAAGGGTGGTATTCCAATGTGTCCGCCTGAAGGAGATGCAGGGACAGGTATGACTGCCACCAACAGTGTAAAACAGCGTACAGGTAATATTTCTGCGGGTACTTCTGTATTTGCCATGGCAGTATTGGAGAAGGATCTGTCCAAGGCATATGACGAGCTTGATCTGGTTACAACTCCGGAAGGAAGTCTGGTGGCTATGGTTCACTGCAATAACTGTACTTCTGATCTCAATGCATGGGTAAATCTGTTTAAGGAATTCTACGAAGCAATGGGTCAGAAAGCAGATATGAACGAGCTTTATGGTACTTTGTACAGAAAGGCACTGGAAGGGGATGCTGACTGTGGTGGCTTACTTTCCTATGGCTATTTCTCAGGAGAGCATGTGACAGGATTTGAAGAAGGCAGACCATTGTTTGTGCGTAAGCCGGATTCTGCATTCAATCTTGCCAATTTCATGAGAGTACACTTATTTACAGCACTGGGTGCTATCAAGATTGGTATGGATATTCTGGCAAAACAGGAAAATGTGAAACTGGATGAACTG